>OGJV01000714.1_pt1 | contig 18280 bp, 14 predicted proteins | sample 1572271 | NCBI WGS metagenome assembly OGJV01 (sample SAMEA2582107, study PRJEB24529) | metagenome | biome: Human gut stool | place: China | collected 2011
TATTGCTGGTACAGCTACAAGTCCTGGAGCATTTACTCCTGCAAGTAACAAAGGTAATGTTTATAAAGTATCTACTTCTGGTTACATTAATGGAGTAAAGGTAGAAGTAGGAGATATGTTAATCTGTAATACAGATGGAACTGTAGCAGCTAACTCTTCTAACTATACTACTATAGCTAAGAATTGGGATATTATCCAGACTAATATAGAAGGATATGTACTAGAAGATAGACAAATCATTGCAGGTGCAGGTTTAGCTGGAGGTGGCTCACTAGCTGCTGATAGAACAATTAATGTAGTTTCCGCTGATGATGGTATTATAGTTAATGCTGATAGTATTAAACTTAATATAGTAAATGACTACACTACTGGATCTTCTACTAGACCTATTAGCGCTGTTAAAGTAAAGAATCTATATGAAGAACTTACTACTAAATACCTACCATTAACTGCAGGTTCTAGTAAGAAACTAATTGGAGACTTAGTGTTTAATGGAGCTAATGGTTCAAGTGTAGTTTGGACTTTAGATGATGTTTCCAATTCTGGATGGGAAAGAGGACTACATTTTTGGGATGGAAGTAAAACTGTAGCAAATATAGGAGTATACGGAAATACTTCAAACGGAACTACTACTATTAGTTATGCTTTTGTCTCTCCTACTGGAAATTATAGTGATGGCTTAAATTTAAAAGTATACCCTAATGGTAATGTTACTACTGGTAATCATTTATTAGCTGGAGGGAGTGTGTATGCTTATGGTAAGCAAGTAGTATTAGGAGATTCTATAACTACTGCTCCCTATCTTAAACCTTATGGTTCATCTACTAGTATAATAGCAGTTCATGGACCAAATGAATCAGCTTGTTCTATATTAGCTAAGTCAATATTAGTATCATCTACTTATGCAGATAATACCAAAATACCAGAATATGGAATTTATTCTAAAGGTGCTGTTAAGTCTAGCACTGGATTTACATCTGATTTTAGACTATCAGACCTTAATATAGCTAGAACAGGCAGTGATGTATTACATATATCTTCATTTGCTGGAGATAATACTGTAGTTAATAGACCAGCAACAGATCCTATAAGTGGACAAATAATTAATGATGGTGTAGCTCTTACCTATTTCTGGGCAGGAGATTTTGCATTTCAGTTAGTTGGGGATATTGATGGTACTGGAATGGCATATAGAAAGTATACTCCTTCCACTGGAGCATCTACTGCATGGAAATTCTTAGCTGATACTAACTGGGTTAATACTAAAGTTGGAGATTATGTACTTAAATCAGGAGATACAATGACTGGTGCATTGTCATTACCTTACTTAACAAGTACACAACCACAGTCTGGATGGACTTCATCCAAAACTCCTAGTGACTATAAAGCAATGTCTTTATACATTGAAGATGATTACCAAGGCGGAAGTGGTATTTCCTCTTATGGTACTGTATTAACTGTTTCTGGAAGGAATTCACATTGGGTTAATCAAATAAGATTCACTGCAGCTTCATCAGAAATATCCATAAGGTCTTGTAATTATGCAGCGGATGCCTCTACTAGACAATTTACAGCTTGGAAAACATTACCTGATAAGGATTACATAAGTGCTAATTATCTTAAACTATCTGGAGGAACATTAACTGGTCAGGTGATTATTTCAGCTGCATTAACTAATCCATTCAGAATAAACAATACTAATTCTAGTGGGAATGAATGTTTTCTTAAAGTTCAATTGCAAGGAACTGATAAAGCAGCAATAGGATTCTTGTCTGGAAGTGGAAGCTACATTCATAACTATGAAAGTAGTAAATATTTATTTGTAAAATCTGATGGTGCTTATTTTGGAACTCCAAGTTCTAATACAAGAGTGCTTACTACTAGTGATGTTCAAATACTTCCAGCTTCTTATAAGAATGATCCTAATTCTTTACCTATAAATCAAATATTTTATGCTGAAACACAAGGAGTTACAGGTACTCCTACTGCTAACGGTTTGATTTTAAGTGCTCAAGGTAATGATGAAGGTATGCAATTCTGGACAGGATCTGATAGAACTTCATTATACTTTAGAACTAAGTGGACTTCTTATGGCAATTGGATTCAGTTAGCTGATAGATCCTATGTTAGTGGTAATTATTTGCCTTTAACAGGGGGTACAATGAGTGGTTCTATTACTATTCCAGGTAATACTGGACAGTCTCTTATAGTAACTGCAAATGAATCCTCTAATTATGTTAATGCAGTAGTTTACAAAAAAGGAAATACATCGCATGCTGCAATGATGGGATACCATTCCACTGGAGGAACAATTGAAGGTACAGGAGCAATAATTTTAGTTCCTTATCCTACTGATACTAATGCTTGGGCAAAAACTGTAGGTTTATATATTGCTAAAAATGAGTTATTACTAGATGGAAATGCAGTTGCTACACAATCTTGGACTACTAGTCAAGGATATATAACCTCATCTGCACTTAGTGGATATGCAACTCAAAGTTGGTGTAATAGTAATTTTGCTTCACTGTCAAGATTTACTGCTACAGGTTCTTACTCTACCATTATTTCTATGGGAAATGAGATGTGTATAGGCAATAAAAACCAAACCACTAATGCTGCTGATTTTATGGTGAATTATAGGGTTCCAACTGGTTGTACTTATGCTCCAACCAATTTTGTTTTTAGAGCAGGATCATCAACATCTTGGGCTAATATTTATGCTGGGAACTTATATATGAGTAATAACTTAGTTGCTACTCAATCATGGGTTAATTCACAAGGATTTATAAAATCTACTCCAACCCTGTCTCTAACAACTACTGGTTCTGGTAATGCAATAACTTCTATTTCAGTAAGTGGACATAGTATTACAGCAACTAAGGGGTCTACATTCCTTACTTCTGCATCTAACTACTATACTACATCTGCAACTTTTGTTCCCGCAGGAGTGACAGCTACAAGTGGAGGAGCAGGAGGGGTTCATAGATTTACTAGAAATGATGGTGGAGCTTATGATTTGAGGATTAGAAGTATAGGTGGATATTATACAAGTGGAGGACCTGAAAAGCCTAGTGCTTTTAATGATAGAGGTTTATACCTGCAAATGTTAGGAGGAAGTAACTTAGGATTAAGCAGTGTAGCTAGTTACTTTGATGCATTGATAATTAACTCCTATATTTCAGATGTTCCTAATTGTAATGCTTTAGTATTCCCTAAGGATGGATCAGCTAGAGGTTATATAGTAGCACAAAATCCTAACAATTCAGATTGGGGAACCAAGTATGAAATTATTACTACTGGCAACATATCTAGTCAATCAGTAAATAATGCTGCTAATTTGGGAGGAGTTGCTGCAGGTAATTATCTACAATATTATGGTAGAGATATTACAAACTGTAATGCTGCTAATGCTATTGTACAAGGTATGCATGGATTCAGTGGAACTCCTACTAATGGACCTGGTGGTGCATCTTATTTGGCTATGATGGCAGTTAGAAACTCTGATGTGGGATTCCAACTTGCTGGAGGATATACTAGTGATAATCTATACTTTAGAGGATGGTCAAGTAGTGGAAGTAACTTCTATACTTGGAGAACTGTAATTCATAGTGGTAATATAGGATCTCAATCTGTGAATTATGCTACAAGTGCAGGTTCAGCTACTACAGCTTCTAAATTAGGTTCTTCAACTGTAGGTAGTGCAAGTAAACCTATTTATTTAAGCTCTGGTACTCCCACAGCTTGTACACTATCATTCTGGAGTGGAACTCAAGCTCAATATGATGCAATTAGTTCTAAGGATGCTAATACTATCTATTTCGTTACAGAATAATAATTTATAAATTAGACATAGAAGGCGTTTCTGAGAAAATACTCGGGAACGCCTTTCTTTGTGCTACCTAAGAATAGAATCAAGTTATGCAAAAATATTTGTTATAAAAAGCTTGGTAGCATTCTTAAAAGTTGTTATATTTGCATATCAGTTTAGGATAGAGGGTGGACACCGAAATCTAAACTACAGGTTGCAACCTAATCGAGATATTCATTAACATGAGACTAAAAACTAAAATCATTTGGTATGGATGAAGCTGAAGATAAGTTCGGTACAAAAGGTAGAACTAATGCCGCACTTACTCTTGGTATTATTGGAACTGCTCTAGGCGCATTTACTGGAAACAATGGATGCGGCGGAGGTAACGGTATTCTTGGTGGTCTTTTCGGAGGAAACAATGGAAATTGTTTAGCTGAAAGAGCTATGCAAACCGCTATGTTGCAAGGTGAAGCTTCACAAAACTTATCATGGGCTAACAGAGTTGATTCTATGCAAGGCGACGTAGATTTGTATGCTTACATCAACGGAAGAGTTCTTGATTTAAACAACAGAGATTACGAAGGTAGAATCGTAGATCAAAGAGAAAAGTGTAATATGTACATTGATCTTTTGAGTAGAGATAACGTTCAAAACATGACTTTTGCTTCTGAATTAGCAAAAGCTAGAGAGAAAGATGTACAAGAGAAGAGTGATATATTTGAAAGATTAAGTACTAGAATCAATGAACTTGAAAAGAAAGAAGTAGCTACTGCTACCGCTTTACCTTTGATGTTTGAATTGTCTAGAGTTAAATCTGAAAAATATACCGATGATTGCTGCTGCAAGGCTGAAAAGCAAAACTTGATATCAGACGCTTATCTACAAAGACAATTAGATACTAAGATAACTGGAGAGTTGAAGTATGCTTATAACAACTTATGTGCTCCTGTTCCTAATATTAGCCCATTATACTGTTCTCCATTCACCACTTATGGTAGCGGGACCACTTGGACTGGCTGCTGCAATGGTAGTGGAAACTGTCAAGGTCAGTAAGATATGAAAGGAGACTTATTAATTTAGGTCTCCTTTATTTTTAACTGTTAAAAACTATTATAATGGAAGTAAAGACTACAGCATTTGGACAAACTGGATTAATTCTAGAATTTAATACCTGTTTACCAGATACAGCTAATACAAGTATAGCACCACTGTCTACAATAACTGCAACTCAACGTTATGCTGAAGTATATAACAATGCTACCTCTGGTGCAGCTGCTTATATACAAATTACTAAGTTAGACGTGATACATAACTTAAGATATACAGATTGTAAAGGAAATGTAAAGGTTCTTACTGAAACTACTTCAGTAATGTTAGGAACAGAAGCAACTTCTGAAACTCCTACTACTATAGTTCCTAGAATTAACAAGATATTGGATGTATTAATTCCAGATGGAGTTAAGATTGTTACTCAAGAAGTAATATCTGAATTACCTACTTCGGTTCCTTATAAATCGCATTGTGCATACTCTGTATTTACTATTGAACCTCCAGTAGAAGCACCAGCTCCAGCTAATTAATAATTGATTATGTTCGGTACTACCCCATTTGGAAGTAACTTATCTGATTTGCAGGCTAATTATTGGAATCAAATCCAAGCTATGCAACAGATGGAAGCTGCTAAGAGGACTGAGACTCCCCTCTTAGACTTAATTAGTAAAGAAGTAGCTTCATTATCACAAGATGAACAATCTGCCTTAGCTGGCACTCAAGAGTATCAAGCGGCTAAGCAAACTTACGAAGCAGGATTCATGGCATTTTTAGGAAATAAATTTTCCCAAGAATATGTATCCTCTGCCGATGGTAAAGTTGCAGCTGAAAACTTATTAAACACGATACGTAAAGCAAAAGAGCGCATAAGCGTAGAACTTAAGGCAAGACAGGAAAAGATGAATGCAATGCTTTCTTTGTTGGAGAATGATCCTGACATCAAAAAGAAGTATGACGAAATGATGATTAATAAACAGTAATATGGTAAGTGATAAAGAATTATTAATACAGGCGGCAGAAAAATATGCTAAGGGGATAGCTAAAAACCTTTTTGGTTTCAGCACATTACCCACACAAACACTAATTACCTACATAGTTAGAAATTGGGTAGATAAACACGGTATGATCATAGATCTACTAGTGGATAAGGACGATAATATAAATATTAATATGCTCGGAGATGCATTAAAGTCAGAGATGCAAGCCAATGGAGGCTTTACAGTAGGTAAGATTAGATTTAACGATAAAGACGTTGATGAGTTGTTAAAAATGTTCAACGATCTTAAAAACAGAAATTAACATTTAATGCCATTGGTGTGTCCACACTGATGGCATTTTTAATTAAGCCAACTTATGAAATTAGTATTAGAAAGAACATTTAGAGGAAGTGCCTATACAATAGGCAAATTATATGTAGATGGAGATTATTTTTGTGATACATTAGAAGATGTAGATAGAGGATTATCCTCTGATATGCCATTAAGTAAAATTAATGAGAAGAAAGTATATGGAGAAACTGCCATTCCTACAGGAACTTATAAAGTAGTAATGAATGTAGTTAGTCCTAAATTTAAAGACAGGGCATGGGCTAAACCATGGGATGGTAAATTACCTAGGTTAGAAAATGTGCCTGGATATGAAGGAGTACTTATTCATGTAGGTAATAAAGCAGAAGATACCTTAGGTTGTATTCTAGTTGGACAAAATAAAGTAAAGGGTCAAGTAATTAATTCAACTGCAACCTTCGATAAACTAATGGACCTATTAACTCAAACTAACGATATAACAATTAAAATTTATTAATAATGGCAGATTTAATAAGACAAGAACAGTTCCTAGGCAGTCGTAAGAATATAGTAGGAGATAAGAGTACAGATCTTGTCTTAGAGACTATAGGAAAGGTTTATATAAAGACACAAAATAAGTCCAGACTACTAAATGAACTATTTACAGCTATAGATAATTTAGAAGAAGGTACCAACATTATGATATTAGAGAATGGTCAAACCATTCAGAACATAGAATATTCAGGCGATAATAAGTTAGTTTACGATCCTACATTAGGAATACTATATATTACGCTAAACAATGAATATATTCCTTTAGTTGATAAAAGTGGAGGAGAAAACTACGTGTCAAAAACTGGAGATACTATGACAGGGCAATTAGAATTTATTATAGAAGATTCTTCTTTACCTCCTTTCATTATAAATTCCACGACTTTAATAGAAAATCTTAACGCTCAATACTTTAATGGCAAGAAATCAGAGGAATTTGCTATTAAAGCTAATAATGAGAATATAAAAGGGGATTGGACATTTTCTGGGAATAACAATTTTGAAGGAAATAATATTTTTAGTGGAGTAGCATACTTTGATACTCAATTGGAAAGTGCAAGTGGTTTTGCACCTGGGATGAGTGGGTATGGATGGCAACTAGATAGCGTTACAAACACTCTTACAGTAGATAATCTTATTGTAAGAAAAATAGCTCAATTTAATAGTGATGCCGAAGAAATGTCCTTAATTGTTTCTGGATCTAATGGATCACTATGGACCGCACCTTCAACTAAAGTAACAGCGGTATCTTATATAAACGTAATATTAACCACGGAGATTACTAAGGTTACGTCTTTAGGAGAAAGAACTAGTTACACAAAAGGAAACATAGAAGAATCTACAAGTAGTACGGATCTGCATGATACAAATTTTAACTATGATGGTAATTACAATGAGATATATAATTATTGGGATTATTTTCAGGGAGATTACTTCTATTTAGAGGCGTACAGTGATTTTATAAATATTGGAGATATACTGAGATGCTACAGAGATTCCGATTCTGGAAAAGTCTATTACGATTGTGTTGTAACTAACATATCTGAGGGCTTAATAGTTAGATGCTCTGAACTAAATAATAATGCCTATACCCTATTACCAGGCAAAACCAAGAAAATAGAAGATTTTAGTTCTGATTTAGTAGAAGAGTCAGAAGATGATGATGAAGAGAGTATAAATAACTATATTTCTATACCATCTTTAGGAGATGTATTAGTAAAAATAGGCAATCTAAGTGGAGAAGTAGGATTATATCAAACTTGGATAGAAGATGATTCCCCTTCTATGTTATTATATGAAAAAATAGATACTCCTAACTATAAAGAACTAAAGGAAGTTAAAGAAATAGTTACTGATCCAGAAACAGGAGCAGAATCAGAAATAATTCATACTGTAAATAACTTATCAGCTAAAGTAGGAGTATTGGAGAATATATATGATCCAGTATTAGAGCCTAAAGGAGTAGGTATATATTGTAAAAATTCATTTGTTAAAGGAGATTGGTTTGTTGGAACTGAAACCAATGGATGGTTAGCTACTAATGGATCAATCACTTACATAAAAGCTAAAGTTCCAGCTGGATTGATACTTAATGAAAATGGACAAATAGACAGCTTTAGTAAAGAGTTTGATTTGTTTACTGAAAATGTGAAGTTCCCTGCAACTTTACAATCAGATTGGAATGAAGAAGATATTACTAAACCATCTTTCATTCTTAATAAGCCTAGTATATATTTGAAGTCAGAAATTGATCAATTATTTATATCTAATCAAGCTGACTGGAATACTACAGATACTAGTTCTCCTTCTTATATAAAAAACAAACCAGATGTAGCAGCTTTAGGTAGTTGGAAAACTACTAGATTAACTGCAACTGTTGAAGGTTTCCAATTTGTATTTTCATTTAAGAGAAATGATGCTTTAAAAATGTACTTGGGAACACTAACATTTCCTTCTGGAGCTATGGAACATGATTGGACAGGAGACAATTATACTGGAACTGACATATTTAGTGGATCAAGTTGGATGAATTTATGGTCTGGAATTGACATTAGATATACTACTTGTATACAAAACACTCCTGAATATGCAGAACATAATAGAGGTATTAACTTGTACGTATCTAATAGCTCCCTTAAATTGTGTGGTCAGTCTTGTAATACAGCTCAAATGGCTATGGGATATTTAGACTACTATCATACCTTTACTGGACCATATAGTCTGTACTAGAATATTTAATAAATTGTAGATAATTAGATAATATACATTCTCCTTGCCAAATACGTTAAAAGCGTTTATCTTTGCATTGAACTTTAAAAATGAATTAATATGGAATATAAGCTACATGACTTAGACTTAGACGACGAAGAAGGTTTGATGGATGATCCTCAAGACAAACCATTTGATCCAGAGCTAGATGAAAAGCCTTGGATGGAAGGACCAAACTACCAAACTGAACAAACAGAAGATCCTGAGCCTCATGAGGACCCAGTTGATGAAGACCTAGTTACTATGATTCTTAAGACAAAAGGAATTAACCCAGAAGCAATTAAGATTGCTAATGAAGAAGGTGAAGTGGAAGAGATTCCATTTAATTCTTTGTCTAAAGAAGAACAACTAGCAATTATATCAGATCAACCAACTGAGACAGATTATGACCTTGATGATACTGAACTTGAATTTCTTAACGAATTGAGAACAGAAGGTCTAACACCTCAAGAGTACTTAGAACAATATAGACTTCATATTCTCCAAGAGGCTATGCAAAATCAAGAGCCTTCATATGAATATGAGGTAGATCAAATTCCAGATGATGAACTGTACCTATTAGATCTGAAAAGAAGAATTCCTGAACTGACTGATGAAGAAGCAAAGCAAGCCTTAGACCACGAAAAATCTAATGAAACACTTTATCAAAGAAAAGTAGCAGGCATTAGAACTGAGTATAAGGAATTAGAAGAAGCTAAAATACAGCAAGAGGAGCAACTCAGACAAGAGCAGCTCAAACAACAAGCTGAAGCTTACGAAAATGAAATCATAAAGGCAATTCAAGAAAATGACACCATAGATTTAGGCGATTCTGAGCTATCCCTGTCAGAAGATGATATGAATGAAATAGCTAGCTTTATACTTGATGAAGATTCAGCTGGAGTCAGATATATCGCAAAGGCTTTGAGTAATCCTCAAACTTTGGTAGGAATGGCATGGTATGCGTTAAAGGGCCAAGAAACGTTTAGTCAGATTTCGGACTATTACAAGCAACAGATCAAAGAGGTAGCCAATACTAACTATAATAAAGGTTATGAGGATGCCAAGAAAGGAAATCAAAAAAATGCGGCTAAAACAGTAGTAACTAAGAAAACTCCTACTGCCAAGCCTGGAAAAACAATAACTATTAATGATTTAGATTAATAAAACACAATTAGTATGATAGTAGCAAATTTCGTGACTAATCGTCCTACAATGGGCGAAACAAGAACTTATGAAGATTTCTATAAATTCTTGGGAACTAGACCAGCTAGACTAGGTGTAGTTGCAAGACTTTATCCTGAATTGACTGCATCTTACTTGACTGAGGCTCTTAGAAACATATTCTATATGGACGCTAAATCAGATTCCAAGTACAGAAGCATTGATTCTATGTATTTTGAATGGGAAGTAGAAACAAATTACATCAAGAGAATTTATTTCGCAGACGTTCCTACAGAAACAGGAGAGAATGGCGGAGAAATTACCATGGCATTTACTGAAAAGTACTATGAGAAGAATGATATCTTCAAAATAGACAAGACCATGCAACAATGCTTCGTATTGAATCATCCAGTAAGAAAAGCAGATGACTATTGGGAGTACACCGTAAGATTGATTGATAATGACTATTCAAGTACACTTGATGTTAGTGGTTGTCAAATTGGTGATACTACTAGATTCCAATCTAATGCATTCCCAGAAATGCACGAAGAAGGACACGTTAAATATCAATCCAACATTGAGAAGCACAGAGGTTACATTACAACTCATAGAGTTGACGATACTTATTCTTCTCTTTACAAAGCACACGAAAATGTATTCGTAAGCATTGGTAAGGGAGAGGGTAATGGTCACGTAACTGAAACCATTTACAAGATGGATAAGACTGAGGCTAACTTGCTGAAGAACTTCTTGTATGTAAGAAATAATGGTTTACTGTTCAACAAAACTAATGTTGACGCTAACGGTAAATCAACTATCTTTGACCCTGACACTGGAAGACCAATTTATATTGGTGATGGTATTATTCCACAGGTAGAAAGATTCGCAAGTAAATACTTCTACAACAAACTAACTGTTGATGCATTTACTACTGCACTTTCTCAACTTACTGAGAAATCAGAGAATCCAACTGGTAATAAGTATGTTGTTATCTGTAATGAGAAAGCTTGGACTGATGTACAAACCGCTCTTTCTGAATGGTTAGCAAGATTTAAAACTTGTGGTACTTATCTATGGTCTAAGAAAGCTAACGGTTATGTAGATGTAGGTGCTACTTTCCAATCTTATGAAATCGGAGGTAACTCTATTTCATTTAAGGTAGATAGAACATTCTCAAGAGAATATGGTTCAGATAAAGGCTTTATGATGATGATTGACCTTACTTCTGATAAAGTAAGTGGTGAACCAGCAATTCAGATGTTTACTTTGAAAGGTGGAGACTTCATCTCTAATAAATATCCAGGTGTTGGTGGATTAGATGGATTAAGCTCAGGTATTGTTTCAAGTCCTGTTGCTGCATCTAAGTTAATCAACTGGGGTTACAGTGGTGTTGGAGTATTCTCTCCATACAGAAGCTTTATAATGAAAGAAGTTTAATAAAATAAAAGAGATTAGTAAGGGTTGGCATTGAGACCAGCCCTTACATACTTTTTATATAAAAAATGAATTAATATGAGTGATACAACAGGAGCTGTCCTAGGTAAGGACATGATTATTCTAAGAAGTGTATATGGTAAAGTAGGAATGAAATACTACTTAAATCCAGTAAAAGATCCAAGAAGTGGAAGATTTCCAGAATGTGTAAAGCCAGTAAACAGTAATGGAGATATGATCCTTACTGATGCTGAAAGAAATAGTGGTAAGGTCTATATAGCCATTAATAGAATGTTTGTAGTAGAAGACGGAACCACATTTGACTTAAACGATCCATGGGATAAGGCTGAATGGGAAGCAATTCAATTCTCTCCAGTAATTGCTTTGGCAAGAGATCAAAGAGATGCCAAAGGTAATCTTTTGATTGATGGAGATAAGAAAAGATATGGAACTGCTGAATTATATGTTGAAAGACCTGGATATGCTACTGCTAAGAGAGTTAGCAAGAAGAGACTTATTCATGATGCAGAGGATTATATTTTACGTGATCCACAAGGAGCAGAAGGTAGACTTAAAATGGCTAAGTTACTTGGAAAAAATATGAGAAATGCTCCAGATGCAGACATTGAAGACTTCTTGTTATTAATTGCAGAAAAAGATCCAGAAAAGATCATTAACTTATATAGAGGAGATGATATTAATCTTAGATTGTTATTCATTGACGCTAAGGATAAAGGTATTATATACATCAAGAATAAGGTATACTTATATAGTGAAAACCAAATCGTATTAGGTGCTACTGACGATGCTGTAATCACTTGGATGAAGGATATCAGAAACAGAAAGGTATTAGAACTTATTAGAAGAGAAACTTATCCTGAAATGTATGAACTCGACCAGCCAAACTACGAGATGAAAATTAAAGATGGGGAAAAAGAAAAGTTTCCATCAAACGGACAGAAAAAATAAAATAAATGACTGCAAAGCAAGTTTATGAAGGTGTATTGGTGGAGCTAAATAAAGTAGAAGCTCCATCATTATTACTTGAAGACTTCAACTATCTATTTAATAAAGCCATAAATCAATATACTAATAAAAGGTATAATATTTATGACATTAACCAACAAACTACTGATGATCTAAGAGTTTTAAAAGGATCAGCCCCTAACTTACCAGTTAAATTGGCTTCTTCTCTTTATGGAACTCAGACTGGAATTAATTCATTGTACGGTGCTACTTATGAGGTAAATTTACCTAGTGATTATTTACATATACTTAGTTGTATGTGTAATTTTAAAGTCAAGAAAACTCACAAGTGCTATGATGCTGATACATATGTACAGTTTCCAGCTAGAAGACTAACCGCTGACTTATGGTCACAAGTAGTAAATAACTTCTATATGCGTCCTATGTATAAGAGACCATACTTCTATATACATAACGTAAACACAAGTTCAGTTAATCCAACTAACCCTTATGTTGCTGCTACTTCTGATACACCAGCACATGGTACTGATATTACTTCAGCCACTTCAGATAAAGCAACATCATCTACAGAGGTTACTGGAGGTCTTCCAAGAACTATTCAACTAGGCAAAGATATTTCTAATCAAGTCGATGCAGTAGAAAGAGCAGGACAAATTAGATTTGGAAACTCTTCTCCAGTTAGAATGGAAATCAGATATGGTAAAGACAATACTGTATTTGAGTTGATATCAGTAGACGTAGACTATTTGAAGACACCTCAAACAATAAGACTAACTCAAGAACAGTTAGATCAAACAGAAGATACATCACAAATCATGGAATTCCCAGATTATGTTTGTCAAGAGATTATAAATGAACTGGTACACCTGATACAGGCGGGTTCTGGTGATCCAGCAATCCAAATACATCCAGCAGTTACACAGTCTATTGCCAATCCAGTTCAGCAAGAGACACAACCTAAAAAATAGTTAAGCTATGTTTAATTACACAAACACAATCCTATTAAACACAAACCTAGATTCTAGTGGAAAAGCAAAATGGACTTCTCAAGCCGAGGTAGCAGCTGATCCAGAAGAAAGTATTGAAGCTGTAGAAGGTAGCTTCGACGTAAAAAGATTTATGAAGTTCATGAAGAGCAACGTGGCTTCTATATATAAGAAAAAAGCTGTTGATCCTACTTTGGGCAAGACTACACTTACTATCACTAATCAAGGTGAAGGAAGTTATAGATTAGCTTTGTATGTAAGATTGGAAGGATGCCAAAATTCATACTACTCTAATGACTTCGTGTTCAAGGGAAAACCTCTTTACTATGAATTCCCAGTTAAGACTGGAGAAACTTCTGCTCAAATTGCAACCAAGGTTGCTAAGTTAGCAAAGCATCTTCAAACTCTTTTCAATGATTATAAAAGTATGGAGGTAACTGCAAATGGTAATAACTTAGTTCTTACTGCAGCTGATGAGTTCTTAAGATTCACCAGAGTAGAAGTACAAAAGTTTAATCCGAATGCAGGCATTAATGGTGGAGCATTTGAAACTTTCATTACTGCAACCACTGCAACAGATCCAGATTATGACGGAACTAACGTTATTGTACAAGGTACTTTAGGATTTGGTACTTACTATCAAATTACTAAGGACTTGAGACTTCCTACTATGGAAGCTAGAAGATACAAAGCTCTTAATGAGGAAGAACTTCCTATCCCAGGTTCTAAATATAATCAATATACTGTTAAGTATGTTAAGAATAGAGGACAAGTTGGAGGTGGAGCTTGTGTTGGACAAGATGTTACTTCTATTACTACTCATGTATTCTTCGTTAATACTACCATTTCTGATGCATTTGAAGCAGGATTGGCTAATGTAGGTACTATTAAAGAAATTACTAAAGGAAGATCTTAATAAAAGGTAACTAAGCTTTATAAGGGCGGCGGCACTTTAGTCGTCCGCCCTTTCTTTTTATAATTATGGGATATTACGAAAAGCTATCATCAGCCATATATAATGATGTAGTAAGTGGTCTTAGAGGATACTCTTCTAATCCTACTATGTCTATAGAACAATTAGAAGATGATATAATAGATGAAAGATTACAAATAATCAAAGAGTATACTTTAAGAGGGATAGTCCCAATGAAAGACTTATTAATGTCTATAAACTGTATTCCAGTTGATTGTAAGTCTATTGATAAGTGTAGATGTGAAAGATCTGCATGTGAAACAATTACTGCCCATTTCGAAATACCACAAGTACTCGGAGATTATGGGAAAGCTTGGATTGAATATTTGGGAAGTACAGATAAGAATCTGTCTTTTATAGTATATACAAACCCTGTGATTAAAAACTATCACAAGTATAGAAAAAGAGGAAAAAATAAACCATATGTATGGATTGACATGACTCCAAACGAAAATAATATGTTTGATGCATACATCTTTAATGCTCCTCTAATAGAAAGTGTATCAATAGTTGCTGTATTTAAAGATCCTAGACAATTAGACGATTATGGATGTTGTCCTATTACGGATGTTAATAATATGACTTTTATTGATGCAGAGATTAAAAAAAGACTAACTGAGAAGAAGCTAAGATACTACAGACAATTAGCTGCTCCTATTGAACCTAACGATCAAGTACCAAAGTAATATGGAAAACTTTAATTCAGCTATGTTTATGGCTAATCTCCTTTATGATTTGGAGATGCAGCCAGAAGACTTTGAAGAAATTGGCTTAATAGCCTGGGGTTTGATTGGCAACAGACAAACTCGATTATATAGATTTAAAGGAAGAGTTAATTGTGTAGACAATAGCTTGGACTTACCATGTAATGTGGACATTATAGAAGCAGTTACATATAATCATGAAGATTGGAATTATACTACAAATGTAAATGCAAATGGAGACTATAATTCTCAGTTTGTAGAAACTTATATAGAAGCAAGAAAGTTATACGATAATCCTTTGTATATTCCAGGAAAATATGCTAAATTTACACAGTCAGGAAATACATTGTATTTCGATAATGATTACGGTGAAGTAAATGTATTATACAAAGGGATAATAGTAGATGATGATGGATTGCCATTTATTAATGAAAAGGAGAAATTAGCCATTGCTACTTATTGTGCATATGTTAAAAAGTTTAAAGAAGGACTTATAACAAATAATGCTAATATTATTCAGGCTGCACAATTACTAGAGCAGAAGTGGCTTAAACAATGTGATGCGGCTAGAGTACCTATTTATTTGAATCAAAATGAAATGAATGAGATACTTGATGCTAAGACTTCTTGGAATAGAAAACTCTTTAATAAATCATATAAACCAGTTAAGTAATGAACTATGCTACAGGTTATGCATTTAATGTTTATGAAATGTTATATGAGTTCAACTGTAAGAAATTAAAACTTACTACTAAAGGATGTAAAGAGTTAATTTCTACTCCAGATAGAAAATACATGGTTTCTAAGGTTTTCGTTCAAAGTGTAAAGCTGATATTAGAAGATATTATCTATAATAATGCTACTTTCAGGTTGCCTACTACAACAGAATGTTACTTTTATCTAAAGCCATTTAGAAATGAACAGTTTGTTAAGTTTAGAAGAATGGGCAGGTGGAGAGAAGTAGATTTTATAGAAACTAACTATACTGGATATCAGCTTACCTTTAAGTATAAATCTGGAAAGCTAATGCTAGAAAAGCCTATCTATTTATGCCCTAAGTATAGAGATGCAATAGTTGAACACATTAATAATGGACAGATGTATCATGATGGAAATGTAAAAACACTTAAAGACTATCTTCCTACTATGCATGAGAAGTTTCCAGAACTTGTACCCTCAGACGTAGATTATATGTTGAAACAAGCTTGGAAAAACATACCTAAGTTTACCTTTAGAAGAGCTGATATACTTATCAGTTATAGTAAGGAAAATTTATGGATGTTAATAGGATATTTACGTAGAAATCCTGTAGCTCATTTGGAATATTATACTAGGAAATATGCTTTAAAGTGTAGAACTTTCTATATATTAAGGAGAACTAAATGGGACGGATATTACTATTTTGGAGTTACTCAAAAGGAATTAGAAGAATTTAAGTCTACACTTGGTAAGAGAGGGATTAGAAAGAATAAAATATATACTTTTAAATCAAAGGTATTATATAGAGTATTTGAAGAGGCTAATTACAGAGGAAGAAATTATTTCGCCATATTAAGAATTACGCCTCCTACTTATCTAGGATACTCCTATTATAAAAATGAACTTAAGTGTAAAACTCCAGAGATAGTTCTAGAAAGACCTCCATTGAAGTTTAAAGATATACTTGTAGCAAATAATAAATAAAATAATATGGAACAAACAGTAAATACGTTCAATGATGGTATGATAACAGATTTGAATCCGTTATCTACTCCAAATAATGTTCTTACCAGTTGTCTTAATGGTACCTTTATAACATATGATGGAAATGAATTTGTACTTCAGAATGATATGGGTAATGGTAGAGTAGAGACTGCATATTTGCCCTCTGGATATGTTCCAGTAGGGATGAAAGAATATGGAGGTATAATTTATGTTGCTTCTCATAATCCTATTAGTGGAAAAAGTCAGATAGGATCGTTTCCTTCTCCAGAAAGAAATTTAAGCGATACTGAACTAGGAGCACCTACCAAAACTATTCAAATTAACTCTTCTCATCAATATGATAAACTGGAGCTATTTGAATCACAGGAACAAAAAATTAGACCTGGAGATAAGTTCGCAATATCAATATCTGGAGCTAATCTAGAAAACTATGTAACAGATTATAATACTGTAGGAAAAAGATATATAAAGCTAAAATTAGCTGTTCAAGATTCTAATAATAATTTAAAAATTATTAGTGATGAACTTAAACCAATAGACCCCCAGACTGGTAAGTTCTTAACAGAGGAACAAATTAATAAAGGGCAAATAGGGTTTTGGGCATCTATACTGTCAGAGGGAGACTTAAATGCAGCGGACAAACATATCTATAACAATAAATTAATGGGTAGATTAGTTATCATAGCAGAAGCTGAAACATTGTCTTCATTTGAGATAGACTGGAGTAGTATTTCTAATCCGAGTAATGAGTCCAATCCTTATACCTTACAGTTTGAATTATCAGCAAAAGACTGGGAAAATATATACAAAGGAGTTTCAATTTCCTATTGGCTTGATAATGGTGCAACTACTTCTGGGGATATGCCAGAAACTACTCCTAGTGGTTTTTCTATATCAGAAGTTCCAAAAGAAGGAATTTTTAATATAGATATTACTCCACATACATTTATAGGTAAACTTGAAAATTTTAAAAGAACTTTAAATATAGATCTTTCTAAGGTAAACTCTGGAGAAGTATCTTTGCTCTCTTGGAGATATTATAATGATTTCAATGAATCTGCAAATAATATAACTATTAGTTGGGGATTAAATAATTACTTAGATCAGGATAAATATATAGAGCAAGTAGAATTTAGGTTTTATGACCTTTTTAAAAATGGCTTTGGAGATAGTGAGATGGAGTTAAATGGAGACTCTGCAATAACTTATATATGTGAATCTAGAAAGAATTATAATGGGTATTTTACAGAAAATATAAGCTATGGTAGCTTGCCTAATAGTAGACTTTATCTAGCTAATATATGTATTAAAGTGAGGTCTAGGAATAATAGTAATATCTCTTACAGAAACTTCTATAGATTTTTATATACTACTACTCTCTT
>OGJV01000716.1_pt1 | contig 18239 bp, 35 predicted proteins | sample 1572271 | NCBI WGS metagenome assembly OGJV01 (sample SAMEA2582107, study PRJEB24529) | metagenome | biome: Human gut stool | place: China | collected 2011
CCAGCCTGAATACTATTATGATAACGGAAGAGCAAATTAAGCAAGCACAGGAATTATATAATGAAATCGGAAACATTAAGAAAGTTGCAAAGATAATGCATATTTCTTATGGAACTCTGAGAAATTATATTAAAAGTAATAAGATAACTCCTAAGAAGAGAGATACTAAAGCATATAGAAATGCCATTAAAAGGCAATGTATAGAATACAAGGGAGGAAAATGTGTAATTTGTGGATACAATAAGTGTCCAGATGCTCTTGATTTCCATCATGTTAATCCAGATGAAAAAGATTTTAATATTTCAGGAGGAACTAAAAGTTTTGAATCATTAAAGCCTGAACTAGATAAATGTATTTTAGTTTGTGCTAATTGTCACAGAGAGATTCATGCTGGGATAACACAAATATAAGTCATGTAAGACTATACCGTTAAGGTTGTGGGTTCAAGTCCCGCCATGGCTACTAAGTTTCCTAGAACTATAAACTAGCCGTTCGGAGTTAAGTTGAAAGTGCGCTTCTGAGAGCATTAGGTTGCGGTAACAAAAACTTATCACACCATGAGAGGGAGACGGTTGACCTCTCATCTTGGACTCTAAGCTAATCTGGTGAAAGCGCAGGACTGAAAATCCTGAGAGGTTGGATCGTAACCAACAGAGTCCACAAACACTAAAACTAAAACAGATGAATTACTTAAAACTACTATCTAGATTTAGGAATATGAAATCCTTTTGGTATTTTATAATTCCCATGACTTTCTATTTACTGTTTATAATCTTCTTGTGGGTCTTAAAATTAACTTGCTTAGCTTATCTATTTCTAACTATAGAACTTATAGTAGTAATAGCAGAACTATTAGTGCTTAACTTTAATAGAGTTAGAGAGCTTGATAAGTACTTAAGACAATTAAATAAATCAGAAGAAAATTTCAGAAAAACTCTAGAGGACTATGAAAGAAGCATTAAAGGCAATTGAAAACTGGGTTATTACCATGACACTTATTGCCATAATATGTTGTGGCACTTTAATATTAGGATTTGTTATGTATGGAGACGTATATAGCAGATTAGATAATATAGAAAGTGAATTACATACTCCAATAGAGCAAACTATTAGAGTTAGAGACTCCTTATGCATTACACTGCAGGATAGTATTAACAAATTAAATACCAAAATTGAACGTAACGAGACTTGGATTAAAGTATTAGAAAGAGACGTTAGAGAATGGTATATTAAAGCAAATAGAAAGAAATGAAGAAAAATTTAATGTTTCATAAACTATCTAACAGATGGTTTGCTGATGTTGGAAATGAATCAGATATGCCAGATGTAATGCAATTACAAATGGTAGCTGGGGCAGACGTTATGCTTGACCTTCTCCCATGTCCAGAGGAACAGAGAATGTTCAATGTTAGACGTGTAACTATGTCCACAGACGGAATGTCTGAATATAATGCCAAGTTGGTATTATTGCAGTCAGATGATTGTGGTGCAGATTATGAATGTAGATTGTATGAAGATGGAGTTCTGATCAAGACTATGACTATCTGGTTATGTCCAGTTACTACAATGGTATTTGGAGAATATCCAGAAACTATTTGGATACACACATGGTGATAAACTAGCTGATAACTAGTTCGTGTTATATGATTACACAGTGGGATCTCATCAATCCAAATCATATTGTACTGATGGAAGTATGTACAAGACTTTTAAGTTGGAGAATTAATAGTCAAATCTTCCCTACGGGATCATAGTATAAAGGCTATTATACTAGACTTGCATTCTAGTGATCTGGGTTCAATTCCCAGTGGTTCCACATCCCAGATTGGTTGTAGCTGGTGATTACAACTCTTTACATCTAGTTGGTTAGTGATAACTAGAGCGTTGGAGATCACGTCTGCGAAAGAGTACGTGTGAGGGAATAGAGGTAGCTTGTAAGCGCGGACAAGTGAAACTATTTAACAAGGAAAAGACATATAGGAAGGATGATAACGGAATATATGGATTTTCCTTTTTCAGCTGCGTCATTAGCTCAGTTGGCTAGAGTAGCGGACTCTTAATCCGTGGGTCCAGGGTTCGAATCCCTGATGACGCACCACAATGTATGGTTACACTAAAAAACTTTTAGCTCTTGAAGTTAATCCGCCGTGAAGGTATTGGTTTATAGGAGCTATTTTGAGAAAATATAAGGTAGCTAGTGCAGGATGTTGGCTTAAGGGCAGCCATCATTTAAAGAGTAGAGCGTAGGCGTTTAGTCAATGGGTCGACAGTAGAGCTCTGGACAAGATTTTATGTTACGTGGGATATGCGGATCATGAAATAAACTACAGGGATTGTGAACGTGAAAATTTGGGAGGGTCTATTCCAAGGCTGAAATGCCAAGGTTCCTATAGGCGCGACCTACGATGGAAGCTATGTAACATTAGGTATTAGTAAGTTGCAACAGTACGAGAGGAGCCTGCAATTAAGGAAAGTGTCACGAGTTGGCATAAGAGGAAAGTAGGAAAACGAAATCTCTTGAAATGCTCGCAAGGTATACAACATTTCATTCCAATGCTAATATCTGCCCTTTGAGCATTTGGCGTAACAGCACACTGTGTTAGCACCTTTTTAAATAAATATTATGAAATTTATACTTAAACCATTACTAATGGCAGTTTTTGCCTTGGTATGTACTACTGCTTCTATAGTCTTATATACAGTTGTTTTAATAGCAATATTCATATGGGAATTTAAACTTATTAGATGGCAAGCTTTATTTAATAATTTAGGTAATCCATCTAGAAAAGACCTTTTTAGTAACATTGATGAAGAGGATGAAGACTTCCGATGTGATAAAACTCCAATAGATACTTTTGTAAGGGTATACAAAGGAGGCTTATTAGACTATGGACTTTAAAAATTGCCCCAATAACTCAAATGGAAGAGTAATTCCCTTCTAAGGAATAAGTTCCAGGTTCGAATCCTGGTTGGGGTACTAATTAATAGATCATTTAAAAATTAACAAGATGGGGGAACATTTATTTGAAAGATTAATACAGAAGGAAGTATTATTTCCGACTGTACAGACAAGTGGACTACAAGTAACTGGATTAGCTGGTTGGGATCCGACTGATTGTTTAAACAACTATAAGAAAGGATTTAAAACAGAAGATGTTACTTTAGTTGATTGTGAAGTAAAACCAGAACCTTTTGTAAGGTTTGGATATATTGAACAAATGCCTGCAACTCCTATTATGGATTGTGATTATTGTAGATCAATAAGGCATACTACTGAATCTTTAGGAATTACATTTCGTAATATAAGTCGTCTTCCTAAGGATATTGAGAAAGCTTTCTTGTTTACATTTAGTGTAAGAGGTTATCGCATACGTAACTTTATGAATGGAATAGTCTATAGCGAAACTATGGATGAAATGATTGAACACACATTTAATGCTTTAAATGGAATTGTATTTGATCATACTATTAAAGGCATAGAAGCCAAACCTTTAGAATACTTTGAGGATAATAAAGGGATGATTAAGGACTATTATAGAGAAAACAACATTGTTGGAACTATTCCTTATGAACTTGAAATTAAACAATCAAAGTTTGAAAGGTGCAGAATAGTTCGCTATAAGGAGACTTGTGAAATGTTGACAGGAATTGTTACTTGGCATTAATAGAGGGTTAGCTCAGTCGGTTCAGAGCATCTGTTTTACACACAGGAGGTCGACAGTTCGAACCTGTCACCCTCTACTGTGTTATTAGCTTAGTTGGTTAAAGCACTGGGTTGTGGTTCCAGAGATCATGGGTTCAAGTCCCATATAACACCCTATGGTCATATATGGATGGTTAATTATCTTAGTAGCATTATGTCTAGTGACATATCTACTATTTAAAGAAATTAAAAGAGGCTACGTAAAGATGTATGAGGTATTCCTATGGCTAACTGCATTAGTGTCTCTTAAAGTTGTGTGTATAGGATTATTAGATTATTATGGTTACTAAAGCATTTACATTTGAAGCACATATTCAGCCTACAGTAGGTAGAATACCTAGAAAGAAGGTGTCTCCTACTAATCAAACATGGGAATTTTTTACATGTTTAAAAGGTCAGAAGTCACAAAGGGTTAGAAAACCTTCATATCCTCATACTAACATCAAGTTCTAACTATGAAGTTGAGGAAAATTAAGAAGAAGCTCCGAAGATTAAACTCTATGAAAGGAGTAATATTCTGTAGACATTTAAAGCATTGGACAAAGCAAAAACCAGATGGCATAAATACCATTATGATTAAATTTGACAATGCTGAGATACAAAAAATTTTAAACTTTAAATCTTAATCTTATGGGAATAGACGCATTTAAAACAGACACAGACATCATTATTAACTTAATTGATAACGATGATGGACAAAGGATTCAGAAACTATTTAAAGCGTAAGTATTACATTAGAAGATTAAAGAGAAACAGTTATTGGTTACCTTATGGTAATTCTATATTCGATGATCCTCATACATGGAAAGATTTATATGACGACAGAAGATTCACCAGATTAAGAACCTGTGCAACCCTATGTAGTTGTTATATGTGCAGTGGATATTATAAGTATCAAAGAAAGGATTACAAAAGGGAAACTGAAAGAATACTAAAAGAAGAATTATGGTAGTTACCATATTACTTATACTGTGGACAATTTATGTTCTCCGTAAATACAGAATGCATAGTCGAGGCAATCGCAAGATTGGAGATTAGGTTAATCCGCTGCAGGAACTTAATCTGATAGAGGCGTCAATTCAATTACGTATTAAGGATCACAGTTCAATTAATACTGAAAGAATGACTGTAGGCTATACATTCCCCTGGAGGGTTACCCAAGCTGGTGAAGGGGCGGGTTTGCTAAACCCGTAGGTCCTTAGGGGCGCGCGAGTTCGAGCCTCGCACCCTCCGCAGAAGTATTAGTAAACATAAATTTAAGAAGTCTTACAGCAATTATTTAGCAATTTCTTGTCATAGAAAAGATAGGTGGTTCGAATCCCCTACACTGAGGACGCTCAGTGTTCGTCTAACGGATAGGATATAGCAAAAAGACTTCTGTATGAACCCTGACGAGGGTTCTATTATTTAAAACTTAAAGAGATGATAATATTTTTATTATGGATTATTCCAGCTTTGTTAGCACTACTTTTTCCTTGGTTAGAATTACCTAAAGGAAGCACTATAAGTGATTTAATAAAGTTTGAGCGTACTACCCAATATGCTCCATTAACGGTGTACTGGTTTCCAATTGTTAATATGGCAGCAGCACTTTTTAATTTCGGTATGTATCTATATAACAGAGGAGTATTTGATACTCTGTTGTATAAACTGAAGAATTTCAGAATCAAATAAGGTCCGTTCGACAAGTGGTTAAGTCATTGCCCTTTCACGGCAAAGTCAGGGGTTCAAATCCCCTACGGACTACTAATTTAATCTATTATGTTTTTCAAATGGGGTATACAGTTCTTTGATTTAAGAGCTAAGGAATATGGAGGTTTCAATCATTGGATTGCAAAGCTCTTTGGATACAGATACGACTATATGCTCATTTGTTTTAAATGGGGTATAGGTTATAAAAAGGTATACTATGATGGTTGGCATCATTGTTTGTCATTGGGTATAATTGCTCTAGGTTGGGGCAATTAAATATTCCCTGTTAGTATAGTGGTTATTACACTTGTCTTGTAAACAAGAAACGTCAGTTCGATTCTGACACGGGGATCTAATATTTAAACTATGACAGATAAAGAGGCTATATTACATTTAGTAAGAAATAGAAAATACTGGAAAGTTAATCCATTTGACGGCAAACAAATGCTATTAAAAAGATGGGTTAATGATTTAGTAGGTAAGCTTATTGATTTAGATACAACAGTATGGGAAAGGGAACGTTCTAAGTGGAATGCTACTTATGCTAGAAATGAGTTTCATAAGACTTTAAATTGTGGGCTAAATAAGCTTAATGCAAAACGATTAAGACAATGGAATTGGATTCCAATTATTCCCACTTAGCTCAGTTGGTTAGAGTACTTCCTTGGTAAGGAAGAGGTCTCGGGTTCAAATCCCGAAGTGGGATCTATAGTGTCAAGTGGCACTAAGATACATCAAGACACAGAGATTCATTTTTGAAGTATGCTAAATGACAATGAAAATGAGCTTTAAAGAAAGTCTAAAGAAAAACGGACAGAGTGTGCTTGATGCAAGAGCACAGAACTTGTATGAAATAACGAAGATTGAGGAAGAGAGATTCGTACAAGAATGTAAGATGAAGGTATTAAGAATCAAAAATGAATTGAATAAGTTGAAAGACTTGTCCATTAAAACTACTGATTCATTAACTCCTGCATCTGAAGGATTCAATGCACAAAGTTGGATCAAGCAAAGACATACACTTGAAAGACAGTTACGTCAAGCAATGATCGAATATGCATTGGCATTACAAGTTGATAAGGAAGAATTTCCTGCAGATACTACAGATGATTTGCAAGCTGAAGCGATAGAAGCACTGAAAGAAAACGAAAAATCCATTTAGTTATGGGAAGTGGTCGTTATTCTTTTGATGAATACTCTATAGAATCTCATGCTAGAGGTATATCCGCTAGTACTTTATCTTCAGAAGTATTCAGCTCCTCATTGAAGTATGAAGCTTCATTGGGATCGCTTAATGTTAATGCTAGAACCTATAACACCGTAAAACAGGAAATGGTCGACGTAGGTGTTCGTGAATGTAGAGATTCAGAAGAACACCCTGAAACCACTCCTATCATCATAGCCCTTGATGTTACTGGTTCTATGCGTGACACTCCTTATATAATGATTAAGGAGTATTTACCCAAAATCATGGATGAGTTATTGCAATTAGGAGTAAAGGATCCTCAATTGCTATTTATGGCAGTTGGAGATCATACTTGTGATCAGTATCCCATTCAAGTCGGGCAGTTTGAATCAACTGCAGCAAAAATCATGGACTCTTTACAAAGCTTTGTACTGGAGGGTGGAGGTGGACCTAACTATGGAGAAAGCTATTGCTTAGCTTGGCTTGTAGCTGGTTATCACACTGAAACTGACTCTTGGTTTAAAAGAGGAAAGAAAGGGTTCTTATTTACGATTGGAGATGAGCCAACTTTAACATCTGTAGAAGCTGACTACCTGGTAAACCGTTTTGGTTACAAAACTGGTGCGCAGGATATGTCTGCAGAAGAGATGCTTGAGAAAGCTAAAGAACAGTATCATGTATACCACATACATATTACTGATGCTTGGAAACGTCTACAATCTGAAGCTTGGTCTAAACTACTGGGACCAAATGTATTGCAATGTAAATCAACTGAAATTGATACTTGCATTACAGGAAAAATAGGAGAATTGGTGTCTGATTACGTGAGTGAGGAAGTAGAGATGCCAAGTGAAACATTTACTTATTAATACAAAAAGATGATTGACATTGTACTAGGAGCCTTCTTTGGAGATGAAGGTAAAGGACAGACTGTCCATGAGTTATGTAAACAACGAGGTAATGATACTATGGTCGTAAGATTTAGTGGAGGACACCAAGTTGGTCATACTGTAATACATGAAGGCAAGACACATGTATTTAGTAATTTTGGCAGTGGGTCATTACTGGAAATTCCAACATATTGGAGTGAGTTCTGTACTGTCGATCCACATGCTTGTGTTAAAGAAAAGAAAGTGTTATCAGCACTAGGAGTTGATCCTAGAGTTGTATATCACCCCCTATGTAAAGTAGTAATTCCCTATGACATTATATGTCAAATAGGTGACGAAAAGAATCGTAAAGATGGCACAGTGGGAACTGGATTCGGAACTTGTTTACGCAGGTGTAAGGCTGGTTATCCTCTATATGCCATAGAATGTCGGAACATTGACGTTTTAAGAGCTAAAGTCATGAGTATTTATGACAATTATTACCATCCTATACTTGAGGCTCAGGCTTCTAGTATGGTGAGTAAGTCAGCTTTGGACGATTGGATATGGGAAGCATTCACTTATTTTAAAGATGTCTATATAGGATTCCTAGATCGCATAGAGCCCTATCGCAATTATGTGTTCGAAGGTTCTCAAGGCATCTTATTGGATCAAAACTTTGGGATTATGCCCTATTGTACGCCAAGTAATGTAACATCACAAAATGCATGGAAATTGATTCCACATGGGTCTGTGGGGGATATAACTGTACATTATGTATGTAGACCCTACATAACTAGGCACGGAAATGGTCCAACAATTACGAATAATCCTACCAGCAAGTTTATCAATCCTGAAGAAACTAACTACTATAATGAATTTCAAGGAGGTTTACGTCAAGTTGGTATGGATTTTCACTTACTAGCTCACAGTATTCTTATGGATACTATTTTCCACAGATACGCGGTACGCCGCACCCTAGTGGTTAGACAACAAAAGCTAGTAACCCCAGAATTGTCCACAAAATTCGGTCGTCTTATAGACGATAGAGTGGTGGATCGAATACTTTACAGAGACCTCGAATAGGGGTCTCTGTTTATAGAGCTATAACACAACTGGCTAGTGTATCGGACTTTGACTCCGAGTATCCCTGTTCGAGTCAGGGTAGCTCTACATGTTTATTAGTATTAATGATTTCATAATCAATACTCATATATTGCGTGCTCCAGTAGTTGTGGGGCACGTTTTGTATTTATGGTATGATGATCTACCTATAATACACAAATCATATGAGAATAATGCACAAGCATTAGAAGCTAGAGATAAGTTGCTTATTCTTATTAATAAGCTGGAAAAAGAACAAACAGATATAATACCTAACATTACATGCAAATAAAGATAAAAATAATTAATCGTTATAATCAAACTCATAAGATGAGTATTGAAACGAAAGATGCCACTATGCAGGCATTCGAAAGAGTTCTTAAATGGGTTAAACGCTCGTTTTCAGTTCAGTACTTAGAAGCTGAAACTAGCACAGGTTGGATTTATTAATAAATTATATGGGAAGTGACTAAAGAAGAATTTGATAATCTCAAGTTAAAGATAGAAGAAGCTTGGGAAGAACATTCACTTCATTGGAGAAGAGGTCAAACTGTTTTTAATACTCTATATGACCTATACCCAGATATAGCTGATGATATTAGAGGAACGCAGTTAGATCCTTTGCACTCTTCAGTATTCTTAGTCCTACGTTTAGAACTTATTCAACATTTGTAAGCGTATGAAAGACTTAATTTTTATAATAGCATTATTTATAATAGGATTGGTAATTACTACCTTTCAGTCTTGTTGCTGTATAGATACTCAAAAGACTAAGTATTATGCAGAAGGAGATTCTACTGTATCCTATAGACTTATAATAATTGACAATCATCAATATCTCTTTAAACGAGATGGTTATTCTATTACTCACAAAGGAGGCTGTCCTCAATGCCAACTTGAATTGGAGGAAACTATTAAAAAGATTCTTAAAGAGTCTCCTACTAGAGTTATTAGAAAAGAGGAATCAAAGAATGAATATATTGATGAATTCGGAGTTAAATGGTAAATTATGTACAAACAAATTTGTAAAGCTTATAAAGCAGAAGAAGACCGTTATTGGGAACCTTCTGAGGATCTAACCAATAAGGTAATAAATCTTATACGCAATGATCAGAAAATGTTGGCAGTTAAAACTTTAATGGATTCAAGAGAAAATTCTCATTGGCATTTAAAGGACTGTGTAGACATGAAAAACTTCTTAGAAAGAAGAGGTTTCTGTTAATGTACACGCGTCAGTACTCAAGTGGTCGACGAGGCTGGTCTCCAAAACCAGTAGCGAAAGCTCACGTAGGTTCGAATCCTGCCTGGCGTGCAAACTTAAAATAAACAGATATGAGAACATTAGTATTAGCCCTTCTTCTAATTGGTTGGTGTTTAGCAACTATAATTTTGGTATGTACATTTATAGGACTAGTAGTTGTAATGGATGAAGGCTGGACAGATACAGGTAAAAGAATATTAGACGCTATTATAAATGAATGTGAGTGATTTACCATCAGAGGAAAGGATTAGGCTGTACAAGGAATGGCAGGAATACAATGATAGCTTAGAAGAGAGTTTAGATTTTGATGATCCAAACTTTACTTATTCTGTATTCGGTCATGATATGTATTTTACCAAGGAACAATTAGAAGATCCTAATTACATAGTTCCAGAATTTGGAATGGGACTGCCAGATTGGATGAGAGAACTTTCAAGTAAGATTGGAAAGAGATGTAAAGCTCATAAAGATAAGGTAGGAACATTAATTGGAATGGCATCTTCTTATGAAGACTATTATTATAGGATCCGATATGATGATGGCAAAACTACTTTAATGAGTTGTGTAGCACCTATTAAATTTTTCGATGATGAAGAAAAGACGACTGAGTAAAAGGCAAAGAAGTTGGTTAAGGTTCATGAAAAACAATAATGACTGGGATTGGACCTATCTAATGGAAGTAGAATATAAAAAAATACAAGACATTAGAAACCACTTAGCAGAACATAAATGTTTTGTAGGATGGGAACAAACGGTCAATAGAATGGACATAACCTTGAGAATACTTAAGATTATTCTAGATGAGTCTCTTGTAGAGAAAAACTATGTAAACTTAAGGAATGTTCATAGGTTTACCAACCCAGTTAGAGCGAAACACATCATTGAAGATGCGAACAAGCCTACTCCTGAGAAGATATTTAACCATTACTTTGATGTGGCATTGGCTGCACGTAATGATCTTAGGAACTTAAAAGCATGGAATCTTTATTTCGAATTGAGAAAACATTTAACTAAAGAATGGTGGGATTAAGAACATGGTTTAAAAGAAAATTTGACAAAGCGACTAACCTAACTTCTTCTCCTAAAAAGAAGCTATGTAAAGCTGACAAAGCATTTCTTCATGCTGCCTATAGACTTGGTGTAGTTAATATGATTAGCTGGAGATTTGATCCCAGAGTTATACGGGATTATCCCGACAATGAATATTCCCTTATAAAACTCAAGTATGATCTTCATAGAACTAATCATGCTGCAATTTTTGCTGGATGTTTACTCTGTAAAGCTATCACTACTTATGATGTTGTATCTATAAGGCAGTTCTGTTCTTACATGAATATGTTTCATAAAAAGAAAGGAGAAACTGTAGAGGGAATTTATTCTTATCTTAGGTGTTGTCTACGAGATAAATTTAGAGACTTGCCAGTAGCTAATGTTTTGAGACATAATTTTAATTGGCTAGACTTACTTTATAACGACCACCTTTATTTCAGCGAATGTTCTTTTGTAGATATATTACTAAGAACTCGTGAAATAGAAGAGGAAGCTAAAAGAAAAGCTCGTCAGAAGGAAATGTCTCAGAAGAAGCCAGCTAGTGTCTATTCTATACTTGGTTTGGCAGAAGGAGTTAAAGATAAGACAGTTATTAAAAAGGCTTATAGGAAATTGGTAATGATTTATCATCCAGATAGAGGAGGAAGCGCAGAGATGTTTGATAAGATTACTAAAGCCTATAATACCATTATGAACTCATTATGAATTTAGAAGTAGGAGATAAAGTACGAGTAAAAAGTCAAAAGTGGTATGATAGCTGTGAAAAAGACTTTACTGAGGGAATTGACATTGGCTGCTACTTCGCTGTAGAAATGGTTGAGTATTTAGGAGAAATAGTAACTATATCTAAAACTTGGAAGACAGATTCAGATGAGTGTAGGTATGAGATACTAGAGGATAGTGGAATGTGGGAATGGTGTGAAGAATTTTTTGAACAGTATTATGACGAGACTTAAAGTAGGTGATAAAGTACAGGTCAAAAGTTTAGATTGGTATAATTCTAGTAAGAATGATTTCGGGGATGTAAGGGTTGCTTCTGTCTTTATAAGTGCAATGGCTCGGTATTGCGGTAAAATTGTTACAATTAAGAGAATTGCATCAGAAGCTTCAGAAAAATACTGTATAGAAGAAGATGGTGGATTTTTCTTTTGGAACCTCCCATTCTTCGAATTTAACAATATATAAAGCAAATTGTGCTTGTTAAAATGGCGACATGATGGAACTGGTAGACATGCACTTTGATAAAATATTAGAATTTTAACATAGTTTAATTAGGAATAGTCGTAAGTTTTTCTTAAATTTATGTATTAATATTTTAATACATGAGTAGAAGAAAATGGACTGACGAACAATTTATTGAAGCAGTACGTAGTAGTTTGTCTTATGCAGAAATCTTAAGAAAGTTAGGATTAAAGGTAGCTGGTAGTAACTATGATACTGTGAAAAGAAAGATTTCTGAATTAAACTTAGATACCTCACATATGACTGGAAAAGCGTGGAATCAAGGAGATAGATATAGACCAATTAAAGAATCTATTCCCTTAGAGAATGTATTAGTAGAAAATTCCACTTGGGTAAATTCCAATAATCTTAGGAAAAGATTGCTTAAAGAAGGCATAAAAGAGCATAAATATGAGTGTTGTGGCAATACAGAGTGGATGGGGAAAGCCTATTCCACTGGAACTGCATCATATTAATGGTGTAAAAAATGATCTTAGGATAGAAAATTTACAAATTCTTTGTCCTAATTGCCACTCATTTACAGATAATTATAGAGGTAAAGGCATGAGTGCTCAGGAGGAAACTCCTGATGTAGAAGTGGGCTAATTCGGTAAAGGTATCAGCCTTATAAATGATAATAACGCCGAGTTAAATTAAACAATTAAAAATACGACTGAGGCTGAAAAGAAGAGTATGGAAGGAGTATCCGAAATATAAAAATAAGGTGGATATATTAAATTAAATGCCCGATGTCCTTCCAATTGTTTATAAATGTGTAAAGACTATATACCCACAACCTAAACTCCTAAAGAGCATGGTTATAACATAGTCCGAGGTTTCTAATAACCTGAAACTGCTGTGGGCATTGTGCCTGTACGGGTTCGAATCCCGTTGTCGCCACCTTAATACTTGAATGTATGTAATAGATAAACTAAGAGAAAGAGATGCAGAGATAGGAACTATAGATTATCTATAAAAATGGAAATCGTAGGAACAATTGAAGGATACGATGTAGTTTACGTTCCTGAGAAGGACGTAGTTTTCTGTAAAAATACAAGTGTTAAGTATCCTATAATGGAAAGAATTATCAGAAGTAGTATGTGCAGAGAAAGAGTTGAAGAAAAGAACCTAACTGTTATTAAAAACGAGCATTGGGTAACTTTAGGTTGTTTGAATACAACTCTGGATAACTGTAAAGCTATTATGAAAACTATTAATAACATAAAGACAAAGCACAATGGCAAAAAGTAAAGGAACTCCTACATTTAAGGGAGTAAAAGGAAATGTAAAAAATCGCATCAATCAATTTGAGCAGGAGCAATTACAGAAAGTAGCTACTATGGCTACGAGTGGAATGACTTATCCAGCCTTCTTGGAGTGGGTTGAGAATGAAATCCAACAATCTCGTAAAATGGCTTCGTTCAATCATAAAATTCTTTGTTGCAAGAATGATGGAGTTTATCAACTTAACCGTGCTATCGAAGAAATCTTCGGTATGGTAACTGGTAAAGAAGACGACGGTCCATCAGGCAGTGGATTGATTGATACAATTGATGTTGAATTGTTCGATGGAACTCGTAAGAAAGTTCCGTTCGGAGACATTTCCCTTGAGGGATTGGGTGAGGATTCTAGAATCCAAATCTCATATAATGAGAGCAATCACCACCTCTATGTAAAAGGACAATGCCAATTCAGATTCTCTACTCTTGTAGACGACATCGTTGAGAGAACTAGAGAGTTGCTCGGCAAAGAGTCCATTTACAGAAACCAAGCCTTGGAAATTACCGACCCAAGTGTGCCTAAGATCATGGACTTGTCAAATATTGACAAAGAACTCATGATTCTGTCCAAAGAAACCGAAGAAGGATTGCAAGCATTGAAAGCTCGTATCCTACATCCAGAAGAATGTATAGAAGGTGGTGTACCTTTGAAATTCGGTTGTTTGCTTGAAGGTCCTTATGGAACTGGAAAGACACTATTGGCATTTAAACTTGCCAAGGAAGCTATTGCTAACAACTGGATCTTTATCTATTTGAAAGATCCGACATTATTGGCTGAGACTTTACGTCTAAGCAAAGTTATTGACCAAAGTGGTAACGGTGTAATTGTATTCGTAGAGGATATTGATCAAGTTACCAAGGGTAAGAGAGATGCTGCTATGCAAGACATCCTCAATACATTGGACGGTGGTGACACGAAGAATATGAATGTCATTTGTCTGTTCACAACTAACCACATTGAGTTGATCGAACCTACCTTCTTAAGAGGTAAACGTATTGGATCAGTGATCTCAATGGGTGCGCTGGATAAGGATACAGCTAAAACATTCCTACAAGTAAGCTTCCCAGAACCTCAATACCAGTTGGATTCCAACTTGGATGAAGTTTGTACACATATTTCCGAATTGGGAATTGTGCCTGCATTTATGGCAGAAATCGTGGAAGCAATTAAGACCACATTGATCTTCTCTCGTAAGACTCAAGTTACTTCACGTGATATTGAATCGAGAGTGAGCTTATATGCTCGTCAAATGGGTCTGTCCCGAGTTAAAGACGTTTCTGAAACCCCAGCAGAAAGATTGTATTCTTCTCTTCAAGAGTGCATAGGAGAACCTGTCACTAAGAAGATTTGGAGTGCATGTAAAAATGTATGGGAATTAGATGAAGAGGGTAAACCTCTTTAATATATAAGGCAGTTTATCTGCCTGTATGCCGATGTAGCTCAATGGCGGAGCGATACTTTCATAAGGTATAGGTTAGTGGTTCGAATCCACTCATCGGCACTACTGGAACAGTTGCGGAGTTCAAACCAGTACTTGCAATTCTTATTTGTCATTTCTGGCATTATTCACACGCAAACACCATAATTGACAACACATATTACTAAGCAGCAGGGTTGGCAACTGTCCCTGCATTCTTCGCCTTCATGGTGGAATTGGTAGACACGCTAGACTTAGGATCTAGTGCCGCAAGGTGTGAGGGTTCGAGTCCCTCTGAAGGTACAATGAAATATGTATACGATGTAATTAAAGCAGGAGAGCTAGATGAAACTATTTCAGTTGATGAGCTAGCTAAAAAGAGATTATTTAAGACATACGTAGATGGAAATTTCAATAGAGCATTCATGTTAGGGTTCTCTTTTGAGGTATTGCTGGAAGAAGGTGCATTAAATAGGTCATTATTAAAAGATTTAAGTACTCTTTCTCTTCCAAAGGAAGTAGAAAAGAATGCTGTAGAATCTATAGATGAATATAGTGAGTGCATTGATGGAGAAAAACTAAATGTACTTGACTTAACTAATTATGTTTTAACTGTGTTAGAGCATGACGGAACCAAAAAGGAAGACTTGCTAAAAGCGGCATTCTTATTAGGTCGTGCATTTCAACAAAGTAAAAAATAATTAGTATGGATTTATTTAACACATCAGCAGCAAGTTTGAAGAAAGCATCTGAAAATGCATTGGCTGTATTTCAGAAAACTATTGACAATTTGGCCAAGGTTTCTAATAAGGCAATTGAAAAGAAAAGAGAGAAGGAAGAGGAGATTCAAAAGCTACAAACAGAAGCTGAGGCATTGCAACAAGTATCTGATGCCAATAACAAGATGATAAGTAAATTAACTAGCATTTTCAAAGACTAAATGAACTATGTAGTTTATTGCGATGGTGCTTATTCCTCCGCGAGAAATCAAGGAGGAATAGCATTTATTATAAGTAAAGACGATAAAATTATAGCAGAATATTCTAAGATGTATAAGAATACTACTAATAATAGAATGGAGCAACTTGCTGCCATTGTTGCATTAGAGAGTATTAAGAATCCATCTGAAATTACAATTATAACTGATTCTATGTATATAGTAGGAACTTATACACAGAATTGGAAACGTAAAAAGAATATAGACTTATGGGAAAGATTTGATAAGGCTATTGCTAGACATACTAAAGTAAATTTTGAATGGACAAAAGGTCATGAAAATGATCCTTTAAATAATAAGTGTGACAAAATGGCTTATAATGCAAGTAAACAGATATGAACCTATTTAACAGAACTTTCACCGCTGAAGTGATACACAAAGAGGTGACCAAGCTAGCAAAGAAGTACGCTAAGCAATGTAAAACACCTGCATCTAATGATGCTATGGTAGAAAAGAACAAGAAGCTTCTAGAGTTAGGGCTTACTAGCAGTTCAACATTTTTAACCACTCAACAAGCAGTAGATACTAAGAATAGAGAACTATGTTTTCGATTCTTTAATGAAAACTTTCCAGGTTGCTGCATAATCAGAGATTCTGATTTCTTCAACCTGTTAAGGAAGTATAATCTATGCTGTGGAAAGCTTGATCAATATACTGGAACTATTCCAGATGAAAATCTGGAAGAAGTATATGAGGCAAGGAATGCTTTACAGGATATGGATGTAATGGTTCATAACCAGTTCTCTAATATCAATGCTAATGGTGATCCTACACAGATCATATTAAATGCCTTTATCAGAGAAGATAGATGGAAAGATGATAAACATCAAGAACTTTATTCTGCACAGAAGACTTTATATGAATCTGTCAATAGATTTCCTTTCTATGATTGTATAAACTTTGGAGTATTGAATCAATCTTTTCCTGGACTAACCTTTAATTTTGATAGAGTTTCCTGTAAGAAGACAGAGTTATTTATAGCTGGTCCTATTCAAGAATTTAAACAACTTGTTAATATTGAAGTTAAAGAAGCCCGTAAAGCAGAAGATCCATTTGTATTCCAAAGAACTCCTTACGGTATTGTAATATTAAGTAAGTGGGGAACAGAAGCAGACGATGAAATATTTAAATAACGAGGTTAAAGTTTCGGGGCACGCACCTCATTGAAGTATAGTTTAGTTCCTCCTTTCTAAATTAGACATTTAAAAACTTATCGTGCTATGGGGAGAGTAATCTCCCCATTTTTAATTTAAACATATGTATAGAGCTTTAGTATTATTAGTAGTGATACTGTTACTATTTTATTATGTAACAGTTATTTTATTTGGATTGGGAGTTATTAAGTTATCCAATAAAAGATTTACAAGTAGTAATGCTTGGAAACCATTCTATTATTGGTTTAAGTAGTTATATTAATATTATAGAAAATGAGTCAGCAAGTTACAAAAAGACATGTATTTTTAGGAGCATTAGCAATTATTGTAATATTTGTTATTGCCAGTTTAGGAAAGCTAGGTGAGGATGTGAGAAATGAGACTATTGTAGTTAATCAGTTTCCATTCTCTGGTAATATGGCATACTGGACTGAACCAGGGTGGTATTGGCAGGGATTTGGTAAGACTACAACTTATTTCAAAACTCAATAGTTGTGGTTTGGGTCAGACAATGACAATGGTGAACAAATGGGTAAACCAATTCCTGTAATCTTTAATGATGCATCAGACGGTTCTATCTATGGATCACTTCGAGTAAAATTACCTACTGATCCTAAATATTTAGCTCGTATTCAAACTGACTATAATGGTATGGATAGACTTATAAATGATCTAGTTCGTCCTACTGTAGTAAAGGTAATTTATGCATCAGGTCCTCTTATGTCTGCATTTGAATCATATGCAGAAAAGAAGAATGACTTGATTGAATATATTACTGATCAGTTGAATAATGGCGTTTATAAAACTACTGTAAAGAGAGTAGAAACCGTTGATCCTATTACTGGTGAAAAGAAGGAAGTAAAGGTTGCAACTCTAATTGCAGATAGTTTGGCAGCTGGAGGATTTAGAAGATCTGAATCATCTCCGTTTGCTTACTATGGTTTGGAAATAGGTCAAGTAGCAGTATCTAAAATTGACTACTCTGATAAAGTTACCAAACAGATAGAACAGCAACAAGAAGCTAATATGTTAATCCAAACTTCTAAGGCAAAGAGTGCAGCAGCTCAACAAGAAGCAATTAGAGCAGAGGAAGAGGGTAAGGCTGTGGCAGCCAAAGCTAGATGGGAGCAAGAGGCCATTAAGGCAGTAGAAGTAACTAAGGCTCAACAGGCATTTGAAGTTGCAGCTTTACAGGCTAAAGAAGCAGCAGAAAAGGCAAAGAAAATTCTAGAGGAGGGTAGAGCCCAAGCTGAGGCTAATAGACTTCAAGTTCAAGCAGGTTTAACTCCTCAAGAGAAGGCAGA
>OGJV01000733.1_pt1 | contig 17709 bp, 19 predicted proteins | sample 1572271 | NCBI WGS metagenome assembly OGJV01 (sample SAMEA2582107, study PRJEB24529) | metagenome | biome: Human gut stool | place: China | collected 2011
AAGAAGATATTTGTTGTGATGATAAAATATCTGTGCCCGATTTTCGCGCTGATCATTCTGCTTAGTTCCGTTGCAAATGCATTTGGCTGGATTTCAATGTAATATAAAAGGACTGACAAGAAGATGGAACAGGAACAAAGCAAAAAGACAAAAGAGATGGATATGTTACAGGGTAGACTTGCCGGAAAACTGATCGTGTTTGCGCTTCCGGTTGCGTGTAGCAGTATTTTGCAGCAGCTTTTTAATTCGGCAGATGTTGCCGTTGTTGGACGGTTTGCCGGGGATAATGCGCTCGCTGCGGTTGGAAGCTGCGTGGCGTTAGTCGGTATCTTCGTGAACCTGATCGTCGGACTTTCGATAGGACCAAACGCCGTGCTGGCGAATCTGATCGGACAGAAAGATCGCGAGAAGATTAATTCCATGATGCATACGATTTTGATGTTTGGGGCTTTGCTCGGTGTGCTTCTGATGGGAATCGGTATGCTTTCCGCGCGTTTCATCTTAGAGGTGTCGAGTACACCGGAGAGTGTGATGGAGCAGGCACTGCTCTATATCCGCATTTATTTCGTCGGCATTCCATTTATGGTTGTCTGTAACTTTGGTTCAGCAGTACTTCGTAGTTATGGTGATACCAGACGGCCGATGTATTACCTGATTGCCTCCGGTGTGGTAAATGTGATTCTGAATCTGGTGCTTGTAATCTGCTTCCATTTAGGTGTTGCAGGTGTAGCAATCGCAACCGTGATATCGAATATCTTAAGTACCGCACTTGTATTGATACACTTGTACCGGAGAGACGATGAATTTCAGTTCCGGTTTGAGAAACTTCATATGGAGAAGGCAGGACTTGCCAAGGTATTGTCAATCGGAATTCCCGCAGGTATTCAGGGTGCAATCTTCTCCATCTCGAATGTATTTATCCAGAGCGGAATCAATTCCTTCGGAGAGGATGCAATTGCGGGTTCGTCGCTTGCACTGAATTTTGAGTATTTTACCTATGATATTGCGAGTGCATTTGCACAGGCGGCAGTGACTTTTACAAGCCAGAACTTTGGCGCCGGAAACCTGAAACGGTGCAAGAAGATTTTTTGGCTCTGTATGGCATTTGGCATCGGATTTACAGAGGTTTTGAGTATCATTTTCATGATCTGGGATAACTTTTTTGTCAGCATTTATACGACCAGTCAGGCGGTTGCCGTATACGGTTTGATTCGTATGCACCGTGTATGTGCGTTGGAGGGTGTGACGGCAACTTATGAGGTCGGAAGTGCGGCACTGCGAGGCATGGGAAAATCAGTTGAGCCATCGGTTATCACGATTTTAGGGACGGTTGTGTTCCGTATGATCTGGATGGTTACGATATTCAAATGGTTCCCAACCTTCGATATGCTGATGAATGTTTATATTGCGTCGTGGATTTTTACGGGTGGTGCAATCTTTATCGTTTACCTGCATCATATGAAGAAGTTAAGCCAGACGTTTGTCAAATAACCCTATATGATGTATGATAAAGGGCAACTTTTGGAATAGTGACAAGTGATACAGGTTTAGAAGGTAGAGATGGTATGATAGACGTTTATTTGATAAGTTTGTTGTGTGCATGCTTCGGACGACAGTACCATCGCCGCTTTACCGTCTGATTGTATTTCTTTTTTATATTGTTTATATTACCATGCCGTATATGTGGCATCGGTTTATGAAGCATTATATCGGCAATGTACACGGTTCAATCTGGAACCGGCTGGAGATTCTGCCGTTTCTTGGGTTGCTTGTGATGGTGTTCGCGCCTATGCAAACTGGGTTCCTGTGCGGATCGATAATACCGGACAATATATCCGTGGCTCGTGGTTTGGCGTGTTTTCTATTTAAATTTATTCTATTATGTAATTGTGTTTCTGTGCACGATTTACTGGTTATGTACGAACAAGAAAGAAAAGACCAATTTCCTTGTACAATCAACGATATTTTCTGCGATTCCTTTGATCGGAATCGTGCTGAATGCATATGTGATTCCGGTGTATGATCTGTCACCGATCCAACCGTATTGTCTGGTGCCTGGAACAGTACTCGCGTATCTGTTTATTGTCGACAAGCGGCGAAATGAAGAGGCGCAGAAGCAGAGAGAAAAATCCAGAGGATGTGGAGACGGTCAAAAATGCGGTTGCGAAGATCCATGCATCGGGGGATATCCTGATGAAGATTATCAATGATGTACTGGATTTATCCAAATTGGAAAATGGAAAAGCAGAATTGCGGGAAAACGGTGTCTGTCTACCGGAGCTGATTGAGAAATTAAGCCATATGCTGGAATACAGCATGGAACAAAAAAAGATTGCGTTTCAGGTCGTGTGTGAGATCACAAATCCATATGTCGTCTGTGATGAAACGAAGCTGCAGCAGATTTTGGTGAATGTAATAAGCATGGAAATCGACTGGGGCGAAAATGGAGCGCGCTGTGTGGAAAAGCTGTTGGATGAGAAGTCTCCAGCATATGATTTTATATTGATGGATATTCAGATGCCGGTGATGGATGGCCTTGAAGCAACGAGACAGATCCGGGCGTGCGCGGATCGTAAGAAAGCACAGATTCCGATTATTGCCATGACGGCGAACGCGTTTGATGAGGATGTCAAGCGGTGTCTGGAGGCAGGGATGGATGCACATCTGTCAAAGCCATTGCAGATGAATCAGATTATGGAAACATTGGCAAAATATTGTGGGAAGCAGTAACAACCAAAACAGAGCCAGAGGTAATCAATGATGGAACCAAAACAGGAGCATAAAATGATATCCCGTGCAGATATCCTGCTGATCGTCGGAATTATGATTCTGGCGATCGCAGGACTTTTTGTGTGGAAGAAGCTGCAAAAGCCGGGGGCATATGTGGATATTATGATCGATGGAACCTCGGTGAAGACACTGCAGTTAGACAAAGACGCAAGCTATGAGGTAATGCAGGAGGCAGGCGTCAATACGGTCGTTGTGCAGGATGGCAGTGTGACTGTACAGAATGCAGACTGCCCGGACAAAATCTGTGAGAAGCACCAGGCAATCAGCCAGACTGGGGAGACCATCATCTGTCTGCCACACAAACTTGTAGTGGAGATTAAAGAGTAGATGGACATAGACTAGACATGGAAGACGAAAAGAGACAGAGCACAGTGAAGGACGCACACGGACAAAAAAATAACCAATCACAATTAAATAATAATCGTAAGATTGCGCTCTGCGGAGTCCTGATCGCACTTGCTATGATCTTATCGTATCTGGAAAGCCTTGTACCAATCCACATGGCAGTGCCGGGGGTGAAGCTTGGACTGGCGAATCTTGTTACGATCATCGCCTTGCAGAGATTGGATCTGAAATCGACGATTGTGATCTCGGTCGGTCGTATCATCCTGTCGAACATTTTGTTTGGAAATATGGCAGTGTTACTGTACAGTCTGGCAGGTGCGGCATGCAGTATCCTGATCATGACACTGCTCAAAAAATGCCGGGTATTCGGACTGGTTGGAATCAGCGTTGCAGGCGCAGTATTCCACAATCTGGGGCAGATACTGGTCGCAGTCTGCGTGATGGAGAATATCCGTATCTTTTATTATATGCTTGTTCTTCTGATCACAGGAACAGCTGCAGGCGTGGCAATCGGACTACTGGCATCGTTTCTGCTGAAAAATATACGGATTCAGGCATAAAAGTTGTGAAATTACGGACACATTTGTTGATAAAAATCCCTACTTGTATTAAAATAGTAGTAAATATTTTTTAGAGTGGGGTCAGTACGATGAAACTAACTTTTAAAGGAGGCATCCATCCATACGAAGGGAAAGAACTTACGATGGATAAGGATGTAATTGAATATGTCCCTAAGGGAGATATGGTATATCCACTGAGTCAGCATATCGGCGCACCTGCGAAGGCGGTTGTCAAAAAAGGTGACCGTGTTTTGGTGGGGCAGCTGATTGCAGAAGCCGGTGGATTTGTTTCTGCCAACATTCATTCTTCTGTATCCGGAACAGTCAAGGCCGTGGAACCAAGACTGACAGCATCCGGTTCTAAGGTCAATTCGATCGTGATCGAAAATGACAATCAGTTTGAAGAAATTGAATATGTGAAAAATGACAAACCGCTTGCGGAGCTTACAAAGGAAGAGATTTTGGAAGCAATTAAGGACGCAGGCGTTGTCGGCATGGGTGGCGCCGGATTCCCGACGAATGTCAAGCTCTCACCGAAGAATGCAGATGAGATCGAGTATATTATCGTGAATGCATCCGAGTGTGAGCCATATCTGACATCGGATTACCGTCGTCTGCTCGATGAGACGGACAAGGTGATCGAGGGCTTGCGTCTCGCACTTGCAATCTTTCCGAAGGCAAAGGGAATCATCGCGGTCGAGGATAACAAGCCAAAGGCAATCCAGAAACTGAAGGAAGTGCTTGGGAATGATCCGGACATCAAGGTCAATTCCATGAAGACGAAATATCCAGAGGGTGCAGAGCGCCAGCTCATCTATGCGAATACCGGACGATATATCAACTCGAAAATGCTTCCGGCAGATGCCGGCTGTATCGTACATAATGTAGACACGGTGTATTCCATCTGTGAAGCTGTACGGCAGGGCAAACCATTGATTCAGAGACTGGTGACTGTGACCGGCGATGCAATCACAGAACCATGCAACTATCTTGTACGGACAGGTACAAGCTTTGCAGAGCTGATTGAGGCAGCCGGTGGATTCCTGCAGGATCCGGAGAAGATCGTTGCCGGTGGACCAATGATGGGAAAAGCCATCTACGATCTGAATATTCCGGTTACAAAGTCCTCATCGGCAATTCTCTGTATGACGAAGGATGAGGTCTCAGAGTATGAGCCGAGTAATTGCATCCGCTGTGGCAGATGTGTGGAGGTTTGTCCGGGCAGAGTGATGCCGAACAAGCTTGCGACACTGGCAGAACAGGGAGATCTGGAGGAGTTCCAGAAGTTAAATGGTATGGAATGCTGTGAGTGTGGCTGTTGTTCGTATGTATGTCCGGCGAAGCGTCATCTGACACAGACGATTGCAGGCACAAGAAAAGCCATCTTGGCTAATCGCAAGAAATAGGAGGTGCGAGAAAGTGGAACAGGAAAATTTGAAATTAAAGGTCTCTGCTTCCCCGCATGTGAGAAGTAAGGCAACGACATCAGATATTATGTTTGATGTTGTGATTGCGCTAGTCCCGGCAACGGCATTCGGTCTGTACATATTTGGCTGGTATGCGGCATTGCTGGTTGCAGTCTGTATCGGAAGCTGTGTTGGATTTGAGGCACTGTATCAGAAGTGTATGGGCAAGAAGGTAACTGTTGGAGATTTCTCCGCCGTGGTAACCGGATTGCTGCTTGCGCTGAACCTGCCACCAAACCTTCCAATCTGGATGGCGGTTGCCGGTTCCGCATTTGCAATCATCATTGTTAAACAGCTTTTTGGCGGACTGGGACAGAATTTTATGAACCCGGCACTTGGAGCGAGATGCTTCCTGCTGTTGTCGTTCTCCCGTTATATGACGAATTTTGTATACGATGGTGTGGCAACTGCAACACCACTTGCAACATTGAAGCTTACCGGCATGGTGAACTTAAGAAGTATGTTCCTTGGATATACTGCAGGAACGATTGGTGAGACATCCGTGGTTGCTCTGCTGATCGGTGCGGTCTATCTGCTTTGCAAGAAGGTGATCAGCCCGAAGATTCCATTGATCTATATCGGAACATTTACAATCGCAGTTGCAATCTACGGACATATTGCAAATCCTGATGTTGGGTTCTTTGATCCACAGTACATCACAGCACATCTCTGCGGAGGCGGACTGATGCTTGGTGCATGGTTCATGGCAACGGATTATGTGACGAGTCCGATTACTTCCTCGGGAAAGGTAATTTACGCAATTGGACTTGGTCTTTTGACATTTGTACTCCGTATCTTCGGCAGCAGTACCGAGGGTGTATCATATTCAATCATCATTATGAACCTGTTAGTCCCTCTGATCGAGCGTGCAACCGTACCGAAGGCATTTGGTGAGGGCGCTGAGATCAAGGATAAGAAACAGGCGAAGCTTGCTGCGAAGGAAGCGAAGATGGAAGCAAAGAAAGCTGCGAAGAAAGAGGATACTTCGGACGGTGATGACAAGGAACCAAAGAAGAAAGACAAGATGGATGTCAAGGGTATCGTGGTTGCAATCGTTGCAATCTGTGTGATTACAGTTGTGATGGGAGCAGCACTTGGCGGTGTCTACAGTGTGACGAAGGATCCGATCGAGAAGGCGCAGGAACAGGCAAAGAACGATGCCTATGCGGAGGTTCTTCCGGAAGCAACACGTATTATCAGTGTGGAAGAAGATGGTGATGTTATAAAGCAGATTAATCCACTCCTTGAATCGTATGGATTTGAGGATGTTCATATCGACGATATCTGCGTCGGCGGTGATGATGAGAAGAATGAACTGGTTGGTTATGTAATTCTCATTACAAGTACGGCAGGGTATGGCGGAGATATCCAGATGGCAATCGGAATCAATACAGAGTATCAGATCACAGGTATTTCCTTCCTGACATTGAATGAGACAGCAGGTCTTGGTATGGAAGCGGATACAGACGAATTTAAGTCACAGTTTATTGGTAAGCAGGTAAATAAGTTTGAGTATACAAAGACTGGCTCGACAAAGGACAGTGAAATCGATGCATTGTCCGGTGCGACGATTACCACATCTGCAGTGACAAATGCAGTCAATGCGGCACTTCGTACAATTCGATTCCTGACAACAGGAGGTGCACAGTAATATGGGAAAAATAGCAGAACGTTTAAAGAATGGTATTATTACCGAGAACCCGACCTTTGTCCAGATGCTCGGAATGTGCCCGACACTTGCGGTTACATCTTCAGCAATTAACGGACTTGGCATGGGACTTACAACGATGGTAATCCTGACGATGAGTAACTTCATGATCTCCCTGCTCCGGAAACTGATCCCGGACAAGGTGCGTATTCCGGCATACATCGTTATCATTGCTTCGTTTGTAACAATCGTACAGTTTGTATTGCAGGCATATATTCCAAGCCTGAACGACAGCCTGGGAATTTTTATTCCACTGATCGTTGTAAACTGTATTATCTTAGGTAGAGCCGAGAGCTATGCATCAAAGAATCCGGTGATCCCATCCATTTTTGATGGTATCGGTATGGGACTTGGATTTACCGTTGGACTGACTACCATCGGTATCATCCGTGAGATCCTTGGCTCTGGCAGTATTTTTGGATTCAGCTTTGTAAAGGCTGTTGAGAATTTCGCTGAAAGTCATGCAAGTGATAAGGTCTTCCAGATCTTGTCCGATCAGGGACTGTTCCAGCCGGCAAGTATTTTTGTATCGGCACCGGGCGCATTCCTTGTACTGGCATTTATCATTGCATTTATCAACCGTCGTCATATCAAGAAGGCAAAGAAGACGGGCGAGAAGGCAGAGACATGCAGACTGGCAGATTGCGCAAGCTGTGCAAATGCCATGTGTGCAGGCAAGGGAAAGGAGGAGTAGGATATGAACATTATTTTATTAGCGATATCCGCTGCTCTTGTGAACAATGTAATCCTGAGCCAGTTCATGGGTATCTGTCCATTTTTAGGAGTATCAAAGAAAGTAAGCACAGCAGCCGGTATGGGCGGTGCGGTTATCTTCGTTATGACGATTGCTTCGGCGGTGACAAGTGTGATTTATCATTTCGTGCTTGTGCCACTTAAGCTTTCTTATCTGAACACGATTGTGTTTATCTTAGTGATTGCGGCACTGGTACAGTTTGTGGAGATGTTCTTAAAGAAGACGATTCCATCGCTGTATGAAGCGCTGGGCGTGTACCTGCCACTGATCACAACAAACTGTGCAGTGCTTGGTATCGCACTCAAAAATGTGCAGGATGATTTAAACATTGGAGAGTCTATCATCAACGGTATGTTCTCTGCAGTCGGATTTGCGATTGCGATTATCGTAATGGCAGGCATCCGGGAGAAGATTGATAAAAATGATATACCGGAAAGCTTCAAAGGAGCGCCAATCGTGCTGATCACAGCCGGTCTTATGGCAATCGCTTTCCTTGGATTGAACGGATTGATTTAGAGGGGGCGAAGAAATGGGAGCATCGATTTTGTACGCGGCTGCGGTCATTGGAATTGTCGGAATTTTAGCCGGAATCCTTCTGGGTGTAGCGAGCGAGAAGTTTAAAGTCAAAGTAGACGAAAAAGAAATTAAAGTACGTGAGGCATTGCCGGGTAATAACTGTGGAGGTTGTGGATATCCGGGGTGTGATGGTCTTGCGGCTGCAATCGCAAAAGGCGAAGCGAAGCCGGATGCCTGTCCGGTCGGTGGCGAGGCCGTAGCAAAGAAGATTGTAGAGATCGTCGGTGGGGAGATCGACAGTGTCAGACATGTAGCACATGTGAAATGTGCCGGAACCTGCGAGAAAGCAAAGGATGCGTACGATTATGTCGGACCAGAGGATTGCCAGATTGCGGCGAATGCACCAGGCGGCGGACCAAAGGGTTGTAGCTTCGGTTGTCTTGGTTATGGTTCATGTAAGCGTGCCTGCCAGTTTGATGCAATTTCCATCGTAGATGGTGTGGCAGTTGTGGACAAAGACAAATGTAAGTCCTGCGGACAGTGTGTACTTGCCTGTCCGAGACATATCATCGAGATGGTACCGGAAGATGCCGGTGCAATCGTCGAGTGTAATTCGAAGGAATTCGGTAAAGACGTAAAGGCGGTCTGCAGCGCAGGCTGTATCGGATGTGGTCTGTGTCAGAGAAACTGTCCACAGGGCGCAATCACCGTGAAAGATCACCTCGCAGTTGTCGATTACGAGAAATGTACCGGCTGTGGGACATGTAAAGAGAAGTGCCCGGTTAAAATAATAAAGTAGACGATATGTGTTAATATAATAAAGTGTATCAAGTTGTACATAATTACAATTCTGACACAGACCGTTGAAGCACGCTGGTACTTAATGAATGGCAAACTTGTTTGCCGTGAATTTAGTACCACTGCGTGATGAACCGAGCGAGAGCGTGTCTGTGTGGAATTCGTAATTATGTACGACTTGTATATCACGATATTAATACATAAGATGGGAGAGAGTATGGGAAGAGATTACGTTATTATCACTGATTCATCGAACGATTTACCAGTCGGCTATGCCGAGGAACAGGGCGTCGTGATTATTCCAATCAGCTTTGAAATCGGCGATGAAGTATTTGATGGAAGAGAAAAAACACTGACAAAGAAAGAGTTCTATGACCGCATGCGTGCGGGACAGGGAACAAAGACAGCAGCGCCGAACATCAACGATATTGAAGAGGAGTTTGAGAAGGCACTGTCCGCAGGAAAAGACGTATTATTTACCTGTCTTTCCTCCGGTATCAGCAGTACGATCAACAACGCGTTTGTATGTAAGGAAGAGATGCAGGAGAAATATCCGGATGCGGAAATCTGTGTGTTTGATTCCATCTGCGCGAGTGGTGGACATGGACTGCTGATCTATCATGCGATTGAGAACAAGAAAAAAGGCATGTCCGTCAAAGAGAACATGCAGGCACTCGAAGAGCTGAAGCATCGTATCGTGCACAAATTCACGGTGGATGATCTGACCTATTTGCAGAGAGGTGGACGTATCTCCAAGACGGCAGCCGTTATCGGTGGCATGATCCAGTTGAAGCCGGTTCTGCATGTGGATACAGAGGGAAGACTTGCAGCTGAGAGTAAAGTGCGTGGACGTAAGAAAGCGTTAAACCAGCTGCTTGCAGAGATGGATATCTGTACAGGAGGCTATGCAGACAAGCAGGATGTAGTACTGATCTGTCACGCGGATTGTCCGGAGGATGCGGAGTATGTCCGGGCAAAGGTAGAGGAGAAGTATCATCCAAATAAGATCATTATGAGCGAGGTCGGACCAATCGTCGGAGCACACGTTGGACCGGGAACGATGGTACTTATTTTTGAAGGTGACAAGCGATAAGCTTTCGCATATACTAACTATAAAAAGCGAAGGTATGCGATGCGCTTTTTAGAATTAAAAGAAAAAGAAGTTATAAACTGCAAAGATTGCAGGCGGCTCGGCTATGTTGCCGATGTCGAGTTTGATTGTGAGACAGGGAAGATACTTGCAATCATCGTACCGGGACCGGGAAAATTATTTTCCTGCTTTGGTTCGGGAACGGAATATTACATCCGGTATTGCAACATTGTGCGTATCGGACCGGACATTGTTCTGGTCGATATTGATGCCTGCGATATACGGAAAATTCAGGGAGGAAAGGAATAAACATATGAAGTGCCCATTTTGCGGAGATGATAATACGCGTGTGATTGACTCAAGACCAGCAGATGACAACGAGGCAATCCGTAGAAGAAGACAGTGTGATGAATGTGGAAAGCGTTTTACTACGTATGAGAAGGTAGAGACGATTCCTCTGATTGTAATCAAGAAGGATAAGAATCGTGAGACATATGACCGTTCCAAGATTGAGTCAGGAGTGGTACGTTCCTGTCACAAACGTCCGGTATCTGTGGATCAGATCGAGGCATGTGTGGATGAGATCGAGAACAAGATTTTCAATCTCGGCGTGCGTGAAATCGAAAGCGAGAAGATTGGTGAGATTGTAATGGATCAGATTCGTGATCTGGATCAGGTTGCATATGTGCGTTTCGCATCCGTCTACCGTCAGTTCAAGGATGCGGATACGTTTATGAGTGAGTTGAAGAAGCTTCTGGATACAAAGTAGACGGAACTGAAAGGGACGTTATGGATTATATCAAACTGATCGAAGGTGCAGAGGGCGAGATTGTCGAGAAGAAATCCCGTTTTATTGCGCAGATTGCCCCGGTTGAGACAGAAGAAGAGGCGTATGCATTTATCGAGAAGATTAAGAAGAAGCATTACGATGCACGGCATAACTGCTTTGCATTTTCCGTGGGCGCTGAGATGCCGCTGCTCCGGTTCTCGGATGATGGAGAACCACAGGGCACTGCAGGAAAGCCGATGCTGGAGTTGATTCAGAATTCTGGAATCCATGATATCTGTGTGGTTGTGACACGGTATTTTGGCGGTACACTGCTTGGTACGGGCGGACTTGTCCGTGCATATACGCAGACAACAAAGGAAGCCCTAGAAGCGTGTACGACGAAGTTAATGCAACAGTTGCTTCCTGTTTTGATCCGGACGAATTATACGGATATGGGGAAAATACAATATATCCTGAATACGAGACAGGTTGCGATCATCAACACGGAATTCGCAGAGGATGTGGTCTTTACGGTACATATTCCGGTTGGCGATGCGAAAGCAATCTTAAAAGAGATAACCGATGCGACGAATGCAAGAGCGCAGATCGAAGAACAGGACGAGATCTTTGGATGATCTCGTCCTGTTTTTGTATCATATTAAATGTATGTTCCAATAATTAAAAAATATGAAATCATAGAATATAATTCACGAAGAAATATACGATGGTAATCAGTAAAAGCACCGGGATCCACTTGGCAAGTGTCCGGCTTTTTTTGATAAACACCGAAAGTACAAGCGACAGAAGATAGGCAAGCAGACTGACAAGTGTTACCTGTAACAGAGTTGCAGTTCCGTAGGTGATGCCGTTGCATAGCATGCCGATTCCGTAGATTGGAAGGATGCCAGCCAGAAGTCCCGTGCATAAAATACCATATCTGCGTTTGCCAGAAAGTGCGATGTAGATGCCACGTTCCTGATCCTGTAAGAACAACATCAGGCTGAACAGAGAAGCAAACAGGACGAGCAGACAGGTGCATTCGTAGATTGGAAGCTGGATACGATAGGTATTTTCCTTATAATCGTAGGCACCGTCTGTGACAGAGGACATACGGAAGATTGTGTCACTGTTCATATATGCCTGCATGCGGCTTTTTAACTCTTCAGATAACGCTGCATCGTCGATCGTGTCAACCAGAATCTGTGGGGATGCAACCTTGAAGATATAATGGAAGAATGTCTCGCAGATGGCAGAGGAAAGTGTACTTGCACTTGTCTCATACAAGGAAACCTTTGGTTCCCCGGAGCCTGCAATGTAGCCGGAGAAAAATCCATCTGGCAGGACAAAACCGCATTCTGCATCACCCGCCTGTACATCCCGGATTACATCTGTGGACGCATCTACATAATAAAACTGATAGAGCGAGGCACTGGCATCTAATTCCTCTTTGAACTGTGTCGTATACGCACTGGTATCTTCCAGATATACGGCAACACGGATTTCTGTGGACTGGCTTTTCGCTGGAAGCAATGCATAGATTCCAGTTAAGATGAGCAGGACGCCCAGCATGCACCAATATAGCTTTCGATGTAAAATTCGTTTCCATGCGACAATCAGTCGGTTCATAACAAAACTCCCAAATGTTTAATAAAGTGCGTGGCAGAAAATCTGCATTACATACGTTCCCGGCAGATACGGACGGATCTGCTGTATCACCTTTGGCAGCAGAACATCCGGTAGAAGTCCGCCACCGCAGTAGGCAAGCACCAGCACAACAAATAACAGACAGATATTTGCGGAAAAGGTACTTCTGGAAAAGGTTGCGATTCCGGCGATCAGCAGTGCAATCAAAAGCAGTGCAGGGATGATCGTCAGAAGTCCGTTCAGGTTTGCGTGCCCCATCCAGATGGAGATTCCGATATAGCACGGCAGGAACAGGATATACAGAGCAAGAAACGTGTGGAGCGTGTTTGCTGCCAGTATATGTCCGCGGTTTAGGTGATACAGCTTCATGCATTCGCAGATGCCATTTCCGGTTCCCTGTAAATATGGAATCAGCAGGAATGCAAGAAAACAGAGACTTAATATAATCGCAAATGCGGCATAGTGCTGTGTGAATGTCACACTTCCTGCATCCTCTGCCTGTATCGTCTTCATATAATTTGTCTTGTTCATGACACGGTCTAGGTATACGAAGTTCACACGGTTGGAAAGCTCACGTATCTGTTCCGGTGTAAATTCGTGGGCACGTGTCGTGTCAAGGCCGCTGTAAATACCAGCCTGAGCAGTTCCGAGCAGTCCGGCGTAGGACATGAACAATTCGTTGATGATATAAGAGGATATGGAGCTGTTGTCGTAAACAACGATATCAAGCGGTACATTTGTACTGTCCATAATTCCAGAGAAAAACTGCTCCGGGACGATGATCAGATACAGGATTTCATGCGAAGCAAGCATGTTATAGCCTTCCTCGACGCTGTTTACCTGTACGAGCTGGACGGTTTCCTCCATTCCTTCTAAATCCTGTAACATACCAATGCCAAGCTGGTTTAGGTCCAGGTTGTCGTCCTGTGGCAGATAGTATCCGATGGAAATCGCAGAAAATACATTTTCCTTATATAGATGTCTGGATAGATAAAATCCTGCGGTTCCAGTCAGGAGAAGCAACAGTAACAATGAGACAAACATCGATGGCAGATAGTGTAACAGCCGTTTGCAGTTGGCGCGGATGAAATTGAAAAACATATGGATGTGAGACATAAGTTCCTCTTAAATTTAATTTCTTAGCAGATCAATATAATTAGTGCCCTCTGGCAGATGCGACGCATCGAAGAGTGTGCCATTTTTCAGAAGATAGACTGTGTGGCAGAACTGAAAAACGGCTTCCTCATGGGAGGCAATCACAATGGAATTTCCAAGACTTAAATAATAACGCATAAACTGCATGGCATCCTGTTTGGCTGGAAGATCCAGTGCTGCAAATGGCTCATCCATCAGCAGAATCTGTGGTGCATCGAGCAGGGCACACGCGAGACTGAGCCGCTTTTTCATACCACCGGACATATTTTTGACCGGAGTATCCAGAAATGTCTGGATTCCAAGCTGGGCGAGCGGTGGTGCCTGCAATGCCTGCAGGATTTCGGATTTGCGTTTGTTCGTCCACATACGCAGATTATCCACAGGCTTTAGCTCATCATAGAGCGGATTTTCCTGTGGGACATAGCCGATTCTTACATCTGGTGTTCCGGCATATTTTTTTGCAATGCAGGAAAGCAACGTGGATTTCCCGGAGCCGTTGACGCCTAAAATCCCGATGGCACAGCCTTCCGGGACGGGAAAAGACACATCGTTCAACACCTGTTTTTTTCCGTATGATTTTGAGATATGTTCAATCTGAAACATAATAACTCCTTTGATTGGTTTTCGATTGCGATTTTTGCATCCGTTCAAGTCTTTGGTTCTTTGAATTAAGATAGCATTTTTAGGTAGAATATACAAGTAGAAAGCGCGGATAAGTGGATTTTGTCTATGGACTTTATATTACAAATTTGCTATAATTTTAAACATATATGACATGGCGTATATTTATGCGCAACGGAAACTTGTTAGAACGAAAGACATGGGGTACATACATTATGAATGGAACGAGATTAGCGAAGAAAAATGATCTGGCGATGAAGGTGATGGTTGCTTTTGCAATCGCGAAAATCGTAGTATTGATTATTAATCATAAGACACAGGAGGGATTTGTGCCGCTGCTGGTATTATTTGCATTGTTTGCGGTTGGAAATGTTGTGTTCCAGCTGATCAATGACCGCAGTGAACTGATGAAATTCACATCGGTCACAGCATTTTCTGTGCTGGTACTTGTGTCTGTATTTGTATCCGGCTCGGTGATGGAGGCACTTCCGATCTTTATCGCGATGGGCATGTGCATTATCTATATGGATACATTTCATATCCGCGTGACCTGTGGCGTATCAACACTCGGCATTCTGGTTGAGACGATCATTCAGATCGCAAAGCATGGATTTGCACTATCAGCTACATGGATAGAGATTCTGCTTTTAGCAGCTATTTTCACATTTGGAATTCTGATGGCTTGTAACATTACTTTGCGCGAGCAGGAGACAGACCGTCAGGAAATTGAGTACCATGTTGCATATCAGGAAGAAATCACAGAGAACATGGTCAAGGTCGTTGATAACGGAAATGCGCATATCGAGCAGCTGCAGTCAAAGCTGGATAACTTCCAGGCAGCGACAGCAGAAGTAACGAAGTCTGTTGATGCCATTTCAACCGGCGTTACCGATACGGCAGAGAATATGGAAGTGTCAACAACGATGACACAGCAGATTCAGGATATTATTGATAACCTGATCGACGTCAAGGACAATACCGTACAGTCGACACACCGGGCAATCGAATCTGTAAAGTCCGGTTTAGATATTATTGAAAGTCTGAAGGATAAGTCGGACGATATCAATGTTGCAAATGAAGATGTAACACGTGTATCCGAAGAACTCTGCGAGAAGATTCAGTCCGCAGAGGAAATCACACAAATCATCTATCAGATCTCCAGCCAGACAAACCTTCTTGCGTTAAATGCAAGTATTGAGGCCGCACGTGCAGGAGAGCAGGGACGTGGATTTGCCGTGGTTGCAGATGAAATTCGTAAATTAGCGGATGATACAAGAAGTTCGATTGACAGTATTACACAGTTGTTGAAGGGTGTGACGGATCTTGCCAATCATACATCGGATCTGGTTCGCCGAAGCGTTGATGCCGTATCAGAACAGGCGAAATATATCGAGGCGGCAGATGGAAGCTTCCAGACAATTGCTGGGGCAGTGGAAGAATTATCCGGCGATATGAAGCAACTTGATAAGCTGTCTGGAAATCTGGATGCATCGAACAATTCCATCATTGACGGTCTGGCAAATCAGCAGGCTGCCAGTGAAGAAATCGCAGCAAATGCACAGTCCTCCGCAGATCTGTGCGAGACAAACTTAAATGAATTAAATGGTGTCATTGATGAGTTAAATGAGATTGCGAAGATTATCGGAAGTCTGCGTGCGGCTGATTTAGAAGAAATCAATAAGATGTTAGATGAGACAACCGTTCAGACTGTATCTCGTGACACAACCGATTATTCAGATTATTTTTCAGAGGATGATGGACAGGAAGCAGAGGCTCCTGCGAGTGCATCCGCAGAGGAAGGTGACGCAGAGGAGTCTGAATCCGAAGAGACAGAACCGGCGGAGACAGATTCAACGGAAGAGACAGAACCGGTGGAGACAGATCCAACCGAAGATGCGTCGGAGGAAACATGCGAAGATTCTGAGGATACACAGGCTGGGATAGATGAAGCATATGAATCCTGGGAAGATGCAGAAGACAGCGGAGAAAACAGTGGAATAGAAGAAAACCGGGATGAAGAAGCAGCAGAAGAAGATGAAGAGATAAGTGAAGATCCCGAAACGGAAGATGATACAGAATATGATGCGGATACAGACGAAGAGGACTCTGATCAGGAATAATCAGTAGTCCTCCTCGATGACCTGAAAGTCAAGATAATCAAAATCGATGGATTCGATGAAATTATCCTGCGTGAACCGGGTTCTTGCATGACGAATAAAATCCTGCTGGTTGGATTTTAACCAGATAGGCTTCGCTAAATCAAAGGTGTAGCATAGCTCGTCAAGGGCGGCATACACCTTTTTTGTACGCGTCATGGTATAGTCCTCGATGCAGACGGTATGGTCTTTGACGAGACGGTTATCTTTCATTATTTTTCCCCAGATACGAAACATAGTATCACCTGCCTTGGTAGTATAGAATATGTCACAGAGAATGAAATCATGCCCGGTGTGACAGAATTATTATATCGGGCATAAGACAAAAAAACAAGTTAAGATAACAAGTGATTTAAAATAAAGGAGCAACAATATGAGTTACAAATTGATTACCAAAGATGGAAGTGCCAAGCGTGGCGAATTTACGACACCGCATGGCGTGATCCAGACACCGGTCTTTATGAATGTCGGTACAGCCGCCGCCATCAAGGGTGCGGTATCGACGGAGGATCTGCAGACGATCGGAACGCAGGTGGAATTGTCAAACACCTATCATTTGCATGTGAGACCAGGCGACGAGGTTGTAAAGAAACTCGGCGGTTTGCATAAGTTTATGGTATGGGACAAGCCAATTCTGACCGATTCCGGCGGATTTCAGGTATTCTCACTTGCAGGACTCAGAAAGATTAAAGAAGAGGGTGTAACATTCCATTCGCATGTTGATGGACGTCTCATATTTATGGGACCGGAGGAGAGTATGCAGATTCAGTCAAACCTTGCATCTACGATTGCAATGGCATTCGATGAATGTGCACCGGCCAAGGCAGACCGTTCCTACATCCAGCCATCGGTAGACCGTACAACACGCTGGTTAGAGCGGTGCAAGCGGGAGATGCATAGGCTGAATAGTCTCGAAGATACGATTAACAAGCAGCAGATGCTCTTCGGTATCAATCAGGGAGGCGTTATAGATGATATCCGTATCGAGCATGCGAAGCGGATTGCAGACATGGATTTAGATGGTTATGCAATCGGCGGGCTGGCAGTTGGAGAGACACATGCGGAGATGTATCGGATTATCGAGTCAGTCATTCCGTATCTGCCGGAGAACAAACCAACTTATCTGATGGGGGTTGGTACACCGGCGAATATATTGGAAGCTGTAGAACGCGGAGTTGATTTCTTTGATTGTGTATATCCATCCCGGAATGGCAGACATGGTCATGTCTATACAAACCATGGTAAGCTGAATCTGTTCAATGCAAAATATGAACTGGATGAGCGTCCAATTGAGGAAAGCTGTGGATGCCCGGCGTGCAGGAAGTATTCGAGAGCCT
>OGJV01000750.1_pt1 | contig 17301 bp, 10 predicted proteins | sample 1572271 | NCBI WGS metagenome assembly OGJV01 (sample SAMEA2582107, study PRJEB24529) | metagenome | biome: Human gut stool | place: China | collected 2011
ATCCGCTTCGAGCGCAAGATGATACGTTACCATGAATATCAACGTGAGATATTAGGTAATACCGATTTCACCCTCTTTGTTGAAACCGTCACATTGGAGCAGATGAACGGTTTCCGGGATTATGTGACCAACGAATACCTGTTGCGCCAGCAGCATCCTGATTTCTATGCCGGGCGTATGTTAATCAACCATGCTCCAAGACCATTGTCGAATACGACCATCATCAACACGATGAACCTCTTCTGTACCTTTCTCCATTGGTGCAAGAAAATGAAGTATTCCGACAACGAGGTATATGAGCTTTACGGATGCAAGGAACCGACATACGGTGATCCGTTCTATTTGACATCTGAAGAAAGAAATATCCTGTACGATGCGGATTTGAACGACTGCCCTAAACTGGCAGTTATCAGGGATATATTCGTGTTCCATTGCTATATCGGCTGCCGTGTGGGTGATTTGTACAGAATGACGAGAGACAACATCAAGGACGGATTTCTGGAGTATATGCCGCAGAAGACCAAGAAATGTCAGGCGAAGACAGTCAGAGTACCGCTTCATCCCAAGGCATTGAAAATACTGGAACGTTATGAATCAAGTACGGGCAAGCTGTTACCGTTCAAGCCCATACACCAGTACAATCTCGGCATACGGGAACTGTTGAAGCATTGCGGTATAGACAGAATGGTAACCATCCTTGACACACATGGCTACAATACCGTGCAGAAACCATTATACGAGGTAGCCACCAGCCACACGGCACGGAAGACTTTTGTAGGCAATCTGTACAGACAGGTTCCCGACCCCAACCTGATAGCATCCATGTCGGGACATGTGGAGGGCAGCCGTGCATTCAACCGCTACCGCACGATTGACGATGAGATGAAACGCAAACTTGTGGAAATGATAAACTAAGGAGGACGCATAATGAAAGTTACCGCATTTATAAGAAAGACCGCCGCCAAGAATAATGTCACTGACCAGGCACGAGTTTATTTCAGAGTCCGTGACGCGGGAGGCGTTGACATCAAGGCTGCTAGCGAACTCTCCATAAACCCCAACCACTGGAGTGCGGAACGGCAGGGGTACAAGCCCCGTGTCGCACTGGTGTCGGAAGATAAACGGATGGGCTTTGAAAAAGACATCCAAAACATTACGCACCTTATTGCCGAGAAATACCATCGTGGAGTGGACGGCAACTGGCTGAAAGGACTTATTGAGGAATACCACCACCCGAATATCAACTTCCGTGGCGGCAATCCGGCAGACGAGTATCTGCTATCTTACCAGATACAGAAGTACATGGACGAGACACCCCTTGCCGCAGAAAGCTGGAAGCACCATCGAGACAATCTGAAAAAGGTACAGCGTTACGAGCGTTTCCGTCAGGAGGTCATGCACCAGCGGGGCTTCCATCTTTGCATAGATTCCATTACCACTGATGACATCCGTGATTTCAAGTTGTGGATGCAGGAAGAGTACAGGTATATGGAAATGTATCCCGTATTCTATAAAGACGAGCTGCCACGTGATGTCGCCCAGCAACGCTCCGAGAACAGCATGTCGGGTACACTCTACCGCATCCGCACCGTCATCAAATGGTGCATCAAACGCAAGCTCACAAGGAACAATCCTTTTGACCAGTACCAGATAGCCCAGCCTATGTACGGCGACCCGTTTTACCTTACCCTTGAAGAGAGGGACAAAGTCTATTACGCCGATTTAAGCGGTTTGGGCAATTCCTATCCGGTCTATCGTGACATTTTCATGTTCCAGTGTCTGATAGGTTGCCGGGTAAGCGACCTGAACAGACTTACCAAAGCCAATGTCGTGGACGGTTGCGTAGAATACATTCCGCAGAAAACCAAAATGGAGCACGCCAATACAGTCCGTGTCCCTCTCAACCAAAAGGCTTTGGACATATTGGAGAGATATAAGGACTTGGAAGGCGCATTACTTCCCCGGTTCTCGCACTTCGGCTATAACAAGAAGATAAAGGAAATCCTTAAGTATGTGGGTATTGACCGCATGGTTAGAGTCCTCGATCCGAAAACGCGCGAGGATGTGGCACGACCGTTATATGAAGTGGCGACCACCCACACGGCACGAAAGACCTTTATCGGCAACCTCTACAAGCAGGTCAAAGACCCGAACCTGATTGCCTCCATGTCGGGGCATTCGGAAGGGAGCCGTGCCTTTGCCCGTTACAGGCATATCGATGACGAAATCAAGAAAGAACTGGTAAACCTGCTGGATTAAAATCGCCTGTCCGCTGTATTTTATTCTATCCCTATGTTCCATTTATATCCAACTACTTGCAGATAACACTATGCCTGAATCCCGATTGATATACGACCAGTTCAAGGCTGACATTCTCCAGTGGAAGAACAGCCACAGGGAAGAATACAACCGCTTCGCGCGTCTGATGACAAACGGGGACGAGAGGCATTATCTCGCTATCTGCCGTGCCATTTTCAAACAGCTGCCCAAGGTCAAGACGGAATGGGAATTGTGCTGGGGCGATGACAGTGTGGAAAATTTTGACAACATAAGCCTGCTGTTCAGTGAAGAATCCGTCCCGGAACAGATTGTTGAAGCATTCCAAAAGCAGAGGGAAGAGAATAATTCATCAGACGGAACTTCATCGTCCTTTTGGAACAAAGTCAAATCCTTTTTTAGAAGCAAGTCCAAAAGACATGGCATTATCCTTTCCGCACCGCTTGTACTTAGCTGGCTGTATTACGGAAAGAGTTTCGAGGCAATGGTCAGTATGGTCAACAAACAATCAGCCAATCCTAAAGCGGACAGAATGGACAGGCAGAGTTGTTCTTGGGTAGTCGAACGGATAATACAGGTATCCATCAAGAACGGCTTCCGAACCCAGGCTGACTGGGACAAATACTTTTCCATGAACAGAGCCATTGAAAATGGAACCATTGGTGAATGGGCGTTGCAATCCGCAACAAATGAGAATGTAACCAACGATATGACAGACGAACCTGAACAGCAGCAACAGCACACGACAAAACAAGCTAACACAGAATACTTTGGTGACATGCCAATAAACGATGCCCCAAAATCAAGAGGTCGGCAGAAAGCAAAGGAAATGCCCCTTGTAAATTATCTCAACTGTGCCAATAAAGACATTGTCATTGATATTATCCGAAAATTCATCTCAAAATATGATACGGCAGCGGAACAGGCTTTAACCTACTATGCCTTGAATGAACTTGGACTGCTAACAGACATAGGTAGTGCGAAAGAGTATGCAACTGCGCTCATCATTCAATTTGATGGCGTGGGTGGAATTAAGAGCGAAAGTTCCTATCGTCAGGCTATCCATCTGTTGACTACAACGCAGCACGTTATGAAAAACGGAGTGAACAGAATGTGCGTAATGCTAAATGGTGATTCCTGTCAGACATTACTTTCTGAGCTTAAAGCCGAACTTGCCGAAGCCGTTAATAGATAGCTCCAATCCACAGGAAATGAAGTAAAATAAGCCCATTTTAGTGTTGTCATAATTGTCTTTTTTGTCATGACAAATATGCCAACTCGTTTTATTTCAATTACTTTTAATTCACCTATACCTTTGCACCGTCAATCCTTTCCCGAGGGTTTGGCGGTGCTTCACTTTTATAAGCCATCGGAAGCGGGGCATCAGGGAACATGCAGATGGTCATTGTAAATTCCTAAACAAATGATTTTATGATTACCATAGAAAGTCTGGTCGATATGGGAGCCAACGTGAAACTGGAGGTAACTCCCACAGACCTCAAGATGTTTGCCGAATCAATCATCCAGCGCACTATTATGGCGCAGCAGGAAGAACAGAAAGCAGCGATACAGCGTGAAGCGAAAGAAATCTACCTTAACACGAAACAAGTCCGTGAGTTGCTGAACGTCTGTGATGGCACGCTCAACCTGTGGGCGAAGCGCGGCTATCTCGTCCCCATCAAGGTAGGTAACAAGAACATGTATGCCAAGTCCGACATCCGCAGGGTACAGACCGGAGGCAAGTCTGAGAGTGTGACATCCTATTGCAAACGAAAGGAAAAGTGATTATGGGTATCAGACAACAGGATATATGCAACAGGGTGATGGCACAGGCGCAGGGCATTGCGGAATCGGATTTCCCGATTGACGCTTTCCCTGCCAAAGTGCAGTGCGTCATCCTTGGTATGGTGCGCCACGAGAACTTCAAGGTGGAGTATCTTGCCGCAGCCATGCTGTCGGCTGCGGCTTCCGCGTTGGGCAATACCTACAATATCCGTGTAAAAGGACATTGGACAACCAACGCTGCCCTTTATATCATCATGGTGGGGCGGCCGGGACTCGGCAAGACACCGCCGCTTGAAGCCGTATTCCGTCCGCTCCGCAAAAGGGACTGCCGGGCACTGGAGAAATTCAAGGCTGAAATGGCCGCCTATCAGAATACAATGAAAGAGAGCAAGGGCAACAACGATATGGACAGGCCTGTATTGAGAAGAACCATCGTGTCCGATTTCACGCCGGAAGCCCTGATGCTTGCCCATCACAACTGTCCCCGTGGCATAACCATACTTGCGGATGAGATTATGGGCATGTTCAATTCAGCCAACCGCTACAACAAGGGGCAGTTGATAGAGCAGCTTCTGTCCGCATGGAGCAATAGTGCCATAGATGTGACCCGTGTCAGCAATCCCATTCCCATACACATTGAGAATCCGTGCATCAACATGGTCGGCACGACACAGACCAGGCGTGTGCATGAGCTCCTCAAAAAGGGATACGAGGATAACGGGCTGCTTGACCGCATTCTGTTCGTGATGCCCAAGTCGTATCTGGTGCCACGGTGGACGGAAAGCGAAGAGGAGGATACAGGGAGCAATCCGGCATCTGCATGGAGGACATGGGAGGCAATCATGGAAAAAGTATTCTCCCTTGACTATGAAGTGAATGATGAAGGGAATATCCCTCATCTGATAGGCATGGAAGCGGAAGCGAAAAGGGTTTTCTTCAACTGGCACAACAATACGATCGAACGCATCAATGCCATCAGGGATGAAGCTCTTGTGGAATCGCGTCCCATGAAAAGCCCTGTGCAAGTGGCACGCCTGGCACTGATTCTTCAAGTTCTGTTTTACGCCTGTGGTGAGAGTCGTCTGCAATTCGTAACAACGGCTGCCATTGAAGGTGCTATCCGGCTGAATGACTATTTCGAAGGTTCTTACAGGCGCATACGCGAATATGTGGCAAACGATGCCTGTGACGAGCCGTCGCTGGAATTGCTCGCCCTACTTAAAGATACATTTACCACAGCCGAAGCCCTTGATGCCGGAAGACAACTTATGGTAACGGAGCGCACGGTGATGAACTATCTTAAAGAACTTGCAAAAAACAGGCTCATCCACAAGATCAGGCAGGGAGTCTACGATAAAGTATCATATACCCCCATGAAACAGACAGAGGATGAAAACTGCAATGTGTAACCCCCGTTTGCAGCTTTCAGGATGTTCAGTTTTTCAGTTTCGGGATGGAGCATACCGTCAGCTCCTGCAAAACTGAAAGGACTGAAGACTGAAATTACTGCAAATCAATTTCAGAAATTATCATGGACAACTATAGATTTCATCTTGAAAAGTATTATCGGGGCAGCAAGAAGGCATGTCCCGAATGCAGGCGCAAGGCTTGTTTCACCCGTTATATCGACGAGTCGGGAGAGATTGACTTCCCTTCCCATGTCGGCAAATGCGACCACGAGCACAGTTGCGGCTACCATTACACACCAAAGGACTTCTTTCGGGAACATCCTGATGAATCGGAACAATTCAGGCGGGAGTGGAAACCGCAAGCCGTAACTCCAACAGAGCCAGTCAGTCCTCCGTCTTTTATGGATTCGGCAGTCATGCAGCGTTCCCTGTCACACTATGACATCAACCCGTTGTGCACATTCCTGTCCGACACGATTGGCAGAAGCAATGCTGAAAGGCTCTTCAAACTTTACCAGGTCGGGACTTCCAAAAAATGGAACGGTTCAGCTGTATTCTGGCAGGTGGATTCCAACGGACAGGTACATGCAGGTAAGATTATGGGATATGACGCCAAGACCGGGCATCGGCTGAAAGTTCCTCATCCGCACGTGTGCTGGGTGCATACCGAGTTGCGTCTGTCCGGCTTCAACCTATGCCAGTGTTTCTTTGGCGAACATCTTCTTGTCCGCTACTCCGACAAGACAGTTTTCATCGTGGAAAGCGAGAAGACGGCACTCATCGCAGCCCACTTCATGCCGGACGGCTTGTGGCTGGCGACTGGAGGAAAGAACGGCTGTTTCAACGAAAAGGCCGTTCGTGTACTGGCGCATCGGGATGTGGTACTGATGCCAGACCTTGGTGCAACGGAGCAGTGGAAGCAGAAGACTTCCATGCTTGCTAATGTCTGCCGGTCCGTATCGGTCAGTACGGTACTGGAAGATATGGCAACCGATGAACAACGTGCCCGAGGATTGGACATTGCGGACTTCCTTCTGATGGAGGACACCCCTCAGATGATACTTCAACGGATGATTGACCGTAACCCCGGCTTGCAGACATTGATTGACGAACTTGGGTTGGAATTGGTGGATGCAGAACAGATATGATAATTGGATGGATTGGACAGCTCGCTGTCCTTGAAAAAGGGTTTGTAAAATCCCGTAGTTTATTAGGGCATTTTCACCGCCTCCGCTTCGCGTCCAGCAGTCAAAAAACCCATAAGGGAGGGATGTCCTCTCGACACCCAGTTGCTTGTGGCACATAGGACGGGATTTTACAATAAGAATCATAGTAAAATAACGAACAGATATGAGTAATACACAATACGCTGTCTGCCACCTGCAACGTGGCAGCGGCAATGACAGTGGAATGTCATGCCATATAGAAAGGAAGGATGCCAAAGGAAAGAAATATGTTCCGGCAAATGCCGATGCGAAACGAACATCACAGAACAGGGAACTGCTTACGTTTCCTGATGGAGTAGCCAATCGCACAGAAGCAATCCAGCACCGTATTAACACTGCCGGGCTGCGCCGCAAAGTCAGCAAGAACCAGACAAAGGCAATACGCATAATGCTGACCGGAACACATGAGCAGATGATGAAAATTGCCAATGACGGCAAACTGGGCAGTTGGATTGATGTCAATCTCAAATGGCTAAAGGAGACCTTTGGTGATGAGAATCTTGTGTCCTGCGTGCTGCATATGGACGAGAAGACCCCGCATCTGCACGCCACAGTCGTGCCCATTGTAACCGGAGAGCGTATCCGCAGGAAGCGGGAGGGCGAAAAGAAATATGAAACGAAGTCCGGACCCCGTTTGTCGGCGGACGATGTGATGCGTCGTTCCAAATTACATGAATACCAGAACAACTATGCCAAGGCCATGAAACCGTTTGGGTTACAGCGTGGAATTGTCGGCTCTACCGCCAAGCATCAGGCGAACTCGGAATACTACAAGCAACAGATGAATAGGTATGAGGAAGACATTGCCAAATTACAGGCTGATATTGAGCAAGCAAAAGAAGGTAGAAGTACAGTCCTGTCATGGTTTGGTAAAGGTGATTTGGCAAAAGCTAAGAAAGAACTTGCGAATAAGGACGAGCAGATTGCCAAACTCAAAAATCAGATTAAAATACTCATGGCAGAAAAGTCCCAGTTACAAGAAAAACATAAAGCGGATATAGAACAATTACGGAATGGTTATCAAAAAGAGATTGACAAGGCCATTCATAGGGCAGAAACGACAGAACGGCAGTCCAAAGAAAAGGATTCTGTTATAAATAGGCAAAATCAACGCATAGACCAACTTGACCGTAAAGCAAATCCTCACAGATACCAACTCTCATCAGGAGCGGAACTTGTACATTACAACATTCCAAATATGAGGAATCCGTCCATCCATATTTGGACGAGAGTTGGCAATGAGGAATATGATACAAGGACTTATATAGAATATTTCAGTGATATATGGGAACGGTTTAGCAAGGACGAAGCTACCGTTTACGAGCTCATCAATGAAGTATTTGAGCCACAGGAACAGGTCAATGAAGCACAAGCTAATCTTCTTGGAGCAGCCTTTGAACTTGTAGCAGGTGGTCAGGCACAAGTACATGTCGGAACAGGTTCCGGTGGCTCGTCTTCTGAACTTCCTTGGAATGATAAAGATAAATACTCCAATAAACAAACAACCACAAGACGATGATAAAAAAAACAGGTAAGGTATGGAGTTTTATAAAAAGTAGTACCTACGAGAACATCAATTTGTATAAAAAGCAGGCTAGTATCGAAAAATAATATCTCTAAAACCTTTGTTCTTCAAAATAAAAGAGGTATCATATACCTAAAAAATGGTATATGGCTACATCCGCGTTTCCACCGACAAGCAGACGGTGGAAAACCAACGTTTTGAGATAGAGCGTTTCTGCAAAAAAGAAGGATTGACGATAGATGGCTGGATAGAAGAAACTATCTCTGGTACAAAGAACTATTCTAAACGGGCACTCGGCAAGCTTCTAAACCGAATTGTCAAAGATGATTTGATAATCTGTACAGAGTTATCTCGTCTTGGACGCAACCTCTTTATGATTATGGAAATACTCAATATCTGTATGACAAAAGAGAGTCGCGTTTGGACGATTAAAGATAATTACCGTCTTGGCGATGACATTCAAAGCAAAGTACTTGCTTTTGCTTTCGGGCTATCCGCAGAAATAGAACGTAACTTGATTTCTCAGCGGACAAAAGAAGCCCTTGCTCGGTTAAAAAAGGAAGGACATCAAGTCGGTAGAGGTCAAGGTCAACGCAATAAGCAGTTGAACGCAAAATGTGTGGCAAAGCACAAATACATAGAGGGTCAAATGACAAAAGGGATAAGCGTTCCGCAGATAGCTAAGAAATTGAAAATTGCAAGGGGTACACTATATCGATATTTGGCATATACCGGATTGAGAACTCCAACAAAATCAAGGAATGGCAGATGGGAGCGTGGTATCTATTAACCGTCCGTTTTTTGAAGACAGACCCGAAAGCTCGTTACCAAGGTTATACGTTCTACTTTAGGGAGGGTTTTTGTTGGATAGATGTCAACTCTACATACCTTAAAGCCAGAATTAAAGCAAATGGCGTTTTTGATGTTTTGAGTATGAGCCTATTCACAATGACAAACCTTCCTGATTGGTACTATGTAGCCCTAATAAATTCAGAATTTATTAGCCTATATGTTGACAATTTCATCAACAACACTTCTCATTTTCAGATAAATGATGCTAGACAACTCCCAATAATAATCCCCCAAAAGGAAACATTTGAGTCATTGCAAAAATTAGTTACTGGTTGCATCAGCCTCAAGAAAGCTACAACCACGGATAATTTCCTTATGGGAGAAAAGCAGTATGAACTTGATAGATTGGTTCGTTCATTATATGGAGTAGAGGATTTTTATTAAATCCTCTATCTCCACTTCAATAGGTTCCAAATTTTCATTTGCAGATTCTTGTTTCTTTTTAATCGCCTTATCTGCCCAAAGTTCTATCGAAGAAGCAAGACTTTTCGTTGGAATAATTATTGGAAGTTGCTTAATATCATTTATTTGTACGTTAACGGAGCAGTTTATGAACTCTCGGTAATAATCAAATAATATATTAGAATTAAGCAATGCAACAATATACTTGTTTGAAAGAATATTGGTAGTGTATAGCGACATAGAACCTACGTCATTTACAGATTCGCCCTTTAATTTTACTTTCAATAATCGTGCATTGGGATTCAAAAGGTTATTCCAACAAAATCCCTCTTTCATCTAAGACGATAAAGTTGAAGAACTGCTTTATTCAAACATTCTTTTAATTCTTTGAGTTTTATCATAGAACTTTCATCCCATTTCAACATTATCATTTTAGCCTCTTCAAAGAGATTTTCAAATTCTTTTAATTCTTCATTAGTGGGTATGATTATTGGTATTTGCCTACAGTCATTTATTTGGAATATGACTGTAGAATTGACAAATCCTTCAGTATATTTACTAATAAAATCCGCATTACAGATAGCCGTAATATATTGGGATGTAATAGCTTCAGTTGCACAACAAAGAGACATTCCTTGTACATCATTTACACTTTTGCTTTTATAGCAGAATTTTAAATCGTTGGTACTTCTCGTACCGTTAATTGCAGACCATCTAAATCCCTCCCTAAAATAGAATTGAGGGTTACGAACAACGGGCATACCTTCCCCTTTCTTGCCAGAATTAGTCTTCAAAAAACGGACATTCTCCTTAGACCACGCAATAGCGAATGGAGTTTCAAGATACCATCGATTTCCGTCTTTATCTCCTTTATCATAAGGCACATAGTATGGTTTGGTTGTTTCTATACCGTTCTCTTTTTCGTCATCCGTCAAAGAATCCACATTTGCTATTTCGCAATCATCCACAATCTTGTAAAGATAACCTTGACCAAAAATGTCACGACCATATTGTTCTTTGAGAGAGTCGAAGAGTCCTGCGATTTCAGCTTCTGACAGTGATTGCAAAAAAGCTGCATACGATGGGTAACGGTACATTTCAGCGGTAATAGCTTTCGGGGTACGAGCCAAGAAATCTGCCAGTTTCTTAGGACGGGACATGCGGATGTTGTCTGCCCATTTAGTAGTGCTTCTTACAGCAATGTATTTACCGTTATTGGCGGTTGCCAAGCCCTGTCCTCCCTCGGTCAAGCACCCAAGAAGTGCAACATCACCGGGTTTCAGACTCGCCCGATATTCTTCAAGTTCGCGTTTGTTCTTTTCAATGTCACGTGAAGTCTTAATCTTGTCCCACCACTTATCATATAGAGCTTTTACCTTTTCACCGTAAAGCTCATAGATACGCATATTCAACGCGGACGGTTTGAATATTACGCTATTTTGAGTATTGAGATATACCGATTGAGCTACAATCAGACATTCGGGCTGTGATAAATTCTTACGACCGTCCATAAAGCGCACGAGATTGTCTGCGGCAGGCTTATTCTTAACAGCCGAGGTAATGCAAGTGTCAACCATCACCGCTTCAAATGGATTGGCTGTATCGAACACGTAATTAAGTGTATTGGCAAGCAGTAAATCTCTTAAACTGCGCTTGGTTTGAGTTGTCCAAAATGTCTTTGGAGTAATGTATGTAATACATCCGCCCTTACAAAGCAAGGAAAAGCCTTTGAAAAAGAACAGGTTGTATGTGTCATCAGAGAAACCAAATTCCGCCTCGAATAATTTCTTATCGGCAGTAGAAACCCCTTTTGTAGAAATATAAGGTGGATTGGCGATAAGAATGTCGAAGCCCTCTTTGACACCGAACATCCATTCTGGATCAAAGAAAGGAGCGAAAGAATTTTGATCAAACATATCCCACTGAGCAAGCTGTGCTGCTTGCTCATTACCGATACAGTCTTTGTCAAGTAAGAGGTCGGCTATTTCCTGACGCAAGCGAACCACTTCTTTGCGCCATTTTTCCTTTGTCGCAGGTCGGCGAGCACTGAAAATCTTATGCTTGGCAATTTTCAGTTGACTATCTTTTTGCTTTATTTCTTCGGAGTCAAAAAGAGTTGCCTCCGTCTTTTTCAAACCGAGAAGCGAATTTGCAGCAACAAACTTAGCTTCCAAGTTAGGGAGCGGTCGAATGCCAAAGTTATCAGCCGGATTATCATTTCGCTTTTGGTCAATGACGAGCGAAATAAAGAAACGGAGCTTTGAAATTTGAATTGCAATTGGCTGAATATCTACACCATAAATGCAATTTTCGATGAGGTGAAGTTTACGGGCATAGTCCGGGTAGTTTACATTCTCATCGAAAGCTCTCTCAATATCAGCGACTGCTTCTCGTCTTTCTTCGGCGGTCGAAGTGAGGTATGCTTCGGAAGTTTCATCAATGGCAAATTGCAGGAGCATATTCTTCCAACGACTATTATCTGGATCAATCTGTTTGAGGATATGTACCATTTGCTGGAGCACACCCACGGGGAATGCGCCCGAACCGCAAGCCGGGTCGAGAATCCTGCAGTTGTAGAGCGACTGCATAATCGCCAACTTCTGCTGTTCGGTGAGCACGGTCTCACTGTCGGCATAGGCAAGCAACTTACGATATTCGTCCTCCAGTTCATCACCAACCGTGCGTTTGAGGTGAGCGACAAGACTTTCATCGACCATATACTGCACGATCTCGCGCGGAGTATAGAAAGAACCCGTCTGTTTTCGGGCGGTTTGCTGGGTTTCCGGGTTGTAAGATGCTAATAAGTTCTCAAACACCTTACCGAGCAATTCCGGGTCAAGCGACACATCCTTATCAAACGGCATATTCTCCTCCACTGTGAAATTGTAGCGTTTGAGAATGTCGATGATACCACGAGCTGACACTTTCTTTTTGTTGGCATCGCCATAGAACTCAGATAAGTCGATATTTTTACCTGCTTCCTCACCAAAGAAAAGGTAATCTGGCACAATCAGTTGTGCCATAGACTCCTTACGTTCGCTGAAACCATCGTAGTACATTCCCGTGCGTTTTTCGTCCAAGCAGTCGAAAAGTCCACCATTGAGGAACGGTACTGTCTCGTTGGCAAGACGCAAGAATTCGTCAGGATCGTTAAACTCATCACGGTAGCGCATCAATTTATTATCATCAAACTGCGAACGGTTGTCCTTGAATCGGCGTTCTGTCAATTCTGTACTGCCATCCTTGGTAATAGGACAGTTAAGCATTGCAAAGAAAAGGTTTTGCAGGATAGCGCGGTAATAAACGCTGGCTTCTGATTTGCCGAAAAGGTTGTCAATTTGATGCGGATTGAAGCCCTTGATAAGGTGGTTGGCAATATACTCTTGGTCGAAGAACTGCCATGGAATGAGTTTACGTTCTTTCAAGAACCACACAAAAATTAGACGAGTGATAAGGCGGATTGCTCCTTCATGGTTGTGCAGTTTATCATCAGTACGCTTGGTAATGTCGTTAGGAAAAGAGATAACCTTAATAGCCCAAGCATACCAGTCGGACAGCTCTTGATAGAAAGCCTTGGTAAGAACTTCTACCGAGAAACGATCAAAGAGGTCTTTAACATCCTTGACCCTGCCCAGTTCGTTTAGGTATTTATTGGGTGTGTAGCAAGCAATGCCCTTGCCAAGGTAGTAAGAATAGCGACGAGGGTTGGAATAAGTACGAGTAACGTTACTATCATTTTCTCCGATAGAAAGTTGGATTTCAATCAGCGAGAAGCGGTAATTGTTTGCATCATCTTCAGGAACAAATATCACCAAAGCACGGGATTGCTTCTCTCCGGCAAGCATACGAAACGCATCTTTCGATAAACCCACACGGGCATCGTGACGCGAGGTGTGCTTGATTTCATAGACCACAAGGTCAAGCGTTTTCGACTTGCCTAAACAAGTGGCAGCAGACGCATAGTTCATATGTGCCCAAAATGGTACATTACTTTCTCCCTGTTCGAAATCATCGGGAAGAAAATCACGGCGGAGGTAATTGACAAAGTCCGCACGGCTATATGCTTTACTAAAATCTATCATCATTGCAGTTCTTCAGATATGATTAATGTTTCGTCACCCTCGCCGACTTTGGCTTGCACTTCGAGCAAGCGCATAAGATAGTCGGCAGGTATCTCTTTGAATAATTTTTGAATCTCAGACGGTTTCACCTGATTGATGAAACGCACTTCGTAGCCCGACAATGCTTCCGCATCGAGAGCCGCCAAAAGGTCAGAATAGTAATCTTCAGGCAACTTAACTTTTATGGCATTGATTTTTTGAATCGCCTTCAAAATGTTCTTGTCATTGCGGTTCTTTGTATCGCTACGGAACAGCGAAAGTTTCACCCGCTGATACAATCGGTCGAAGTCTTCGGTGGTGGCAAACGGCTTTTCTTCGGGTGCGGCTTCAAAGAGCTGTAAGGCTTCTTCGGCAGAGAGCATTATCGGCTCGCGGTCGCCATCGGAAATTTTGAATACAAAGTCTTCACCTTTCTTTCCGAAAAGAATAACACCACCTAACGGTTTCTCCACGATGCGACCCGTCCGGGCGCGGTGCGGTATCTGCAAAGCCTCTTTGTATTCGTCTGTTCCCTTAACCGATTCTAAGAAACTGCGATACGGGGTGTCCCATGATTCCGTTTCGGAATGCTCGATTTCCGCACGGTAACGGTCGCGGAAGAAAGCGGTACATTCTTCATCGGAAGTCAATGCCTTTGTATCTTCACCCATAATGGCATGAATCATTGCCATTTTCAAGGTGGATATTTCCTTGGCACGGATTTCTGTTTCGCCTACCTCCGTGGGGAAGTAGTTGTAGATATAAAGGTTGTCGAACACCTTTTTATTGATACGGTTGATACGCCCGATACGCTGGATTACCCTTGTGGGGTTGTACGGTATATCATAGTTGAAAATAGCTCCAGCACGGTGCAAGTTGTAACCCTCGGAAATGGCATCGGTGGCAACCAATACCTTGTAATCATCGGCTTGCGTTTCTTGCTTCACACTTGCGTCAAAGTTATTGCGAATGGTTTGGCGCATAGAGGGAGTAGCATCTGCCGAAGTATATTTAAGCGCAGGCAGTCCTGCTTCTTTCAGAGCTGCGCCAAGATAGTTGACTGTGTCGGCAAACTCGCTAAACACAACCAATTTACGGTTAGGCTCTTTGGTGAGTTTATTACGAACAAGACGGATGAACGATTCAAGTTTCGGGTCGAACTTGATTACATCTTCCTCTCCGAACCATTCCAAATAGATAGATTCCAACAGTGCGATGTCGGCTTTCACGTCATTGATAAACTCGTCATTGACAAACTTCATATCAATAACAAAGAAACCTTTGCCTGAATATTTTTCAAACGTATCTTCTATCTCCTCCATGCCGTCATCGGTGCTTTCGTAGAAATCATCCACATCGGGCATACCTCCTTTTTTCCAAACGGGTATCTTCCCAGTACGCTCAATCCAATCAAGCACATTACGAGAAGAATTTATCATAAAGGCAAGCGAAGATTTGAAAGCTGCAACCGAACTTTCGAAGCGACGTACCAACAAACGGCGCATAAATTTAGCCACGTTCGCTTGACGACCAATAAGCATGTTTACATCGTCAAGTCCCGTTTGGCGTTCTATATCCTTGGCTAATGCCTCGCGTTTGTCTTCGGGAACATACAGCACCGGCTTGTAACGAGCCGCCTGAAAACGGTAAACACCATCGTCAGAATCTTCTTCGTTTGATTTCGTTCCGTAAATGAAGTTAAGCGTGCGCAGATACAAGTTTTTCAACTCTTTGAGATCGTAAGTCAATTCAATAGGGTCTTGTGGAATAACCACCTCTATCTTTTGCTTTTTGAGGTCTTCCTTGTAGGTGTCAATCTGCTGAAGGTCGATGCGAGAACGACGGATAACCAAAGGTCCGATAATTGAACGAATGGTACGGGCTATCTTGGCGGTTTCGTTCTTCACATCCTGCTTGGAGAGTTTGCCTTGTCGTTGCAGTTCGCGCAGTTCCTTGTATTGGCTGATAAGGTCGCGGAACTCGATACTAAGATTTTCCACTGTTTTAAGTGTGGACTTTGTAGGTATCTGAAAGAGTTTCAACATAGAATAGATGTCGGCAGGGTCATTGTTGAACGGGGTAGCCGTTAACAACACCACTTTATTGCCTTGGCAAAGATTGTGCAGCATAGCGTAATCTTCCGTATATTCATTGCGGTAACGGTGCGCCTCGTCTACGATAATAAGAAATTGTTCATCAGGCCTCTTCAAACCATTGTAATGAACCAAGGCTTCCGATATTTTGCCACCGCTAAACACAGTACCCGTAAAACCGAACTCGTCCTTATAAGCGTCCCAACCCGACTTCAAGTGTGGGGGCGACACTACAATGGTACGCAAACGGAGATTGTGAGCAATGGTAGAGGCGATGATACTCTTGCCCAAGCCCACTACGTCAGCCACAATCGTTCCGTTGTGTGTTTCGATAGACTTCAATGCAAGTTGGATGGCATCAGTTTGGTATTTCAGGTTAAAGAACTTACCATCGGTAATGTCGAAAGGTGTACGCACATTAGTCTTGGACGGAATGTCAAAATACTCGTTGAGCACTCGTAGATAAAGTTTATACGGTTGAAATAGTCGGTCAATCCATATTTGACTTTCGACCTTTTCTTTCCAACGGTCAACGGTATTTTCGTCCACAATAGGAATAGCATTTGCCCAAAGCTCATCAAAGATTTGTTTTCCTTCCGTATATTTACCTTTGTCTGTAAACCGGACATTGATTTCCGTTCTGCCTTGCAACCCTTGATAGGAAAGGTTGCTTGACCCCGTAATCACATCACCGGGCTGTTCTCCATTCTCGTTGTTACTGTCGTTATAGGCAAAGAGGTACATTTTTGCATGGCACGGGTCTTCTGTCTTGCGTATCTCCAATGTACCGTCATAAATCTTACGCTGGAATTGGCGAAATATTTTGATGGTTTCGTCTGTATCGGTATTGTCGGTTTCATTGATGAGCCTTACCAAGTTATTGAAATATTCTTCCCGAACTTTGCTACGAATGCGCTGCCACTCTACCAGTTCTTCAACCTCACGAACTCGGTTTGAAATCCGGGTGTCAATGTCAAGTCCGACCAAAATACGGAGATACTTGTCAGCGAGCTTGTCTGCAAGATGGGCATACCCCGAAAAATAGAAATAGCCCACAAGAATATCCACGGCATCTGACTTGGGCAAAATACCCGTGATAATGTCGGAAAGCAGACGGTCCCGATTGGTTATGAAACTATGTGCCATATTGAATAATGTTTTGTATTCTTTATCAATCTAAAATATTAACGATAGTTCGGGATAGGTTCGTTTATATCAAAAAGAATGTCCGCCATACCGTCAACGATTATTTTCCCATTCCAATGTCCTAAATCTGTTCTGCAACTCACTCAATCGTTCCATAATCTCATCGAAAGAAGGTGCATTGGCATAGATGAAGCCGATTTGCATCTGCTTATAGTCGTCACGCAAAACATCTTCGATGCTTTCAGGAGGTAGAAACGATATTGTGTGTGGAAGATGACTCGTATAGTCCAATCCACTCCATGCCGTGAACTTTTTACGATGAGTCACAATGTCCTCGTATAATTGTACATCCTGCATTGCTTCCATCGCAAACGATTTATCCATCATCTTTACAATGTCATACATGTGTCGTGTGATACGTTCGATATGCGTGCAGCCATTGGGACGGTTAAACTCTTCATGCAAAAGAAAAACCTTTTCCAAGAA
>OGJV01000782.1_pt1 | contig 16860 bp, 23 predicted proteins | sample 1572271 | NCBI WGS metagenome assembly OGJV01 (sample SAMEA2582107, study PRJEB24529) | metagenome | biome: Human gut stool | place: China | collected 2011
TCTTTTTTAGTTACTCTTTTAATTCTCTTATTCATTTTACCCCCGCACTTCTTCATATCTTCTTTAACTAAGTTGATTGTATCCCCTTGTTTCTTTTTATCACACTTAACACACCCACCCATTTTAAACTTTTCATATCCTTCTGGACATTCTCCCTTTAAAGTTTTCAGGTAATCTAGCTTGGTGCCCATCTTAGCTAATTCTATTTGATTCTCCATACTTTTATACTCTTGATATAGTTTATTAATTTGTTCCTCAGATAATTGAGCTATTTGATCTTCAAAATCTTTCTGATCCTTAGGATTCAGAATCTTAATAAGATAGGCAGTGAATGCTTGTTGTTCTTGATTCACTGCCCCTCCGTCTTGAAATTTGATTATCATATTTTTATAAGATCTTTAGTGTTATATACAGCTTCTTGAAGTACTTTAGTATCAGTAAACCATCTGCAAATAATGCCCTTAAGGAACTCCTCCTTAGATTCATTGCCAAATGGTTTGAATACTGCTGTTTTCTTACCTACTACATACATTGTAGGCTTATTAGGGATGTCTTGTTTTAAAGTAACCCTATCTCCTGGCATAAAATATATCTTCTCTTCCATTATTCATTAAAATTTTTAAAACGTTCTGTTAATCCTACATTTACTACAACAAGAATTTGATTCTCTGCAACTACTTCAAATCCTTGTCCAAAGAATGGGACTGGTACTCCCTGCATTTTTCTATACATAATAGTATCTCCCACTTGTACAAACTTATTTAAAGGGCTACATTCTATAACCTCTCCTACAACTTCCAATTTTTCTTTCTTATCCTTTAATCCACTGTCTGGATTAATAAATTCTCCAGTAGCAGTAGGAAGAATAAGTCCAGCTGTAGTATACTCAAGTTTCTCAAATGGATTCTCTTTAAAAGGTCTAACCAATACATAAGAATTGACAGGCTTAATTTCCATATGCTCATACTTTTCTGCATTCTTGGTTTTTTCCTCATCATGCTTAAGTCTTTCTTCAATCTCTAATTGTTTCTTCTCAAATTCTTCATTAAATTTCTTTACAGCTTGTTCCTCAGCAAGCTCTTCTATGGATTTAGCACCCATATAATATACATTACCATTGCCCATAGTGTCAATCTTACCTGCATTTCTCATACCATTGGTATCTATTCCTTTTTCAAAATACTGTTCTACTAAACTGTTCATAATTCATTAATTTAATTTACCATTTACCTGCTCTGCAATACTCGTTAATTACTCTAGTTTTAGCATCGAGTCTACAGCCGCATCCTCTAACATAGCCATCTTTTTGCTCTGTTGATATATCACCAGTTTCTGGGTTCAACCATAATCTCGTACTACATACAGGACCAAATAATCCTATATGATATAATGGACATTTTCTGCATATTTTAAGTCTTTTTTCTGATATATTAGCATTGAGACCTAATGCTTCATTTATATGTCCTTGTGCAATATTTAAGAAACCACCCATAGTATATTAAGTTTAATTAATAATTACTTGCCATCCTAACTCTCTAATAGTTTAAAAGGATGCTATCCACACTGTTACTTAAAACTCTATGGGTTTCCTACTAGCTTTTCGTTCTTCTAGTATCTGTTGTTTCTTAAAGTATCTTATCATTCTTATTACATCCTCTTTAAGGTAATCTACTTCTTTTTCAGTAACATTGCCTTGGTAGTCGTAGTGAACCAATACAAGCTTCTTAATATTAAAGTCTGGATTGATTTGCTGCAGCATCCAAGCATAAGTAGATAATTGTAGTGTATAATGGTTCATATTGCAGTCCATTAAATTACTCATTGGATACTTCATCATTGACATTTTCTTTGTTCTTGTATCAAATCCTGACTTTTCTTTAAGTTCCTTATTGGTCTTATAATCTACTATATAAATATCATTACCATCTTTGATAAGTAAATCTATTTGACCTGCTAACCTGAATTGCCCATCTTCAGATTGGTAATATATAAGATACTCAGGATATACTCCCTTTTCTAAGTCTAAGTCATAGTAGTTTTTTCTACATTCAAATTTTCCTCCTATTCCGTATTTTTCAACAGAACAAGTAGGAGATTTATAGTATTGTTCTTCTAATTCAGAGTGTATAGCCGTTCCTCTTTCACAAGCTGCAATATTATCAGCTTGCCATTTATCAAGTATATCCTGCTGTGACTTATTAAAGTCTAGCTCACTTATACCGTAAGTATCTATATAGTACTGTAAATCTATTTTATGAGTTTCAAGCAGACGTTTCTTTTCTGCCTTGAACGCTTCTAAACCTAGTAACTTTTCTAATGCTTTGTAAGCTGACCAGAACTGTCCATCAAACTCTTGCGTAAAACTATGTATCATAGTAGTTACTGACGAATATCTTTTATTATCATTTAAATTCCAATATACATGCTCCTGTTCATTAAAACATACAGCACCGTTGCTCTTATCAATTATCATTATTCTTTTACTATGTCATTTGTAATATTAGCATAATCTAAAAGGGATGTAAGCCTACTTACAGCTGGAGCTATATTTTCTTGGTAATAACCTAAGGAGTATTCCTTCTTATGCCCGTATATAATTACAATTAATCCTAATTTACGATTTACCCCCTCTACTGGATATATAGCTGCGGCTTTAGCTTCACAGAAAGCCAACTTCTTTTCTAGTCTTGGATAATTAGGAATTAATTGTTCAATAGAATCTACCCTTAAATATCCCTTTCTGTGAATATGTTCAATCTCTTTAGAATAGTCAATGTAATCTAACTCCTTCCACTCTTGTTTCCATTCTTGGTCTCTGGCTGCTTCTGCTAATGCTGTAACATACAGATATGAATACCCACTAAGATTCTCTCTAGTGTTATGGTAGTTAAGTAAAAGGACATTCTGTATCTCCTTGTCTGACAGTAATATACGCTCTACTTCATTATAAATTAATGGTGCAGTGGACATAGCATACTTTTCTGCCATTAGTTTGTAGTTCTTGTAACAGGCTTCATACCTGTCTTGAAAGAAGCTTAATCTACTATCTATGTACTGGGGCAATACAAAACACACTAACACGATAATGATTACTGTTTTAGTGCTAGAACTAATATTGTCTATCCAATCCCATAGTCTTCTTAATCTGTCTAAAATCATTTGGTTTCAATTCTAATAGTGGTGGACTAACGTGACGTGTGAATCACTACACGTAATATCTCTTATCTTATTATTCCATAATGGCTTTCATTCGTTTTCTAATATGCAAAATTATTAATAACTTGCGACTCTAACAAACTAAAGAGATACTTTATGACTAATTAACCTAATATATATGAATATGCAAACAGCAGGTGAATACTTAATGCAATTAATTGAAAGCTTACCTTCTGAATTTATAAAAGAGTTTAAGAAGGGTGGAAAGCTAGTGAAGAGATCTAAATCAGGTAGTAAGATACATATCAAACCAGAAAACAGAGGTAAATTTACAGAGTACTGTGGAGGAAAAGTTACTAGTGAATGTATAGCAAAAGGAAAAAGAAGTAGCAGCCCAACTATTAGAAAAAGGGCTACATTTGCTGCAAATGCCAGAAAATGGAACCACTAACATGAAATGAAGAAATTACAAAAGTTCACACCAAAAAAAAGTCAATTAGTAAAGAATGCTGAAAAGTTAAATGGTAAAAGAGATATGCGTAAGAAAGTAGTAAAAAGTACTTCTGTTGGATCTGATCTTAAAAAAAGGATAGTAAAGAGACAACAAGGGGGCACTTTATCTGCATCATACATAAATGTAGAGGAACCTGTACTACAATATGATAATAATGGTTGGATACCAGTAGAAGATGTATTCAGTGATTACAACTTACCAACACAACTTAATAAAACTAAAGAAGAACCTCTTCCTGAAGCTGTAAAAGGTACTAAAGAAGAAATATCGAAAGATGAATTAGAAAAGAGACCCATTAAACAAAATGCATTCATAAATGGACTAAGACCTATTATATCAGATACTTTAAAGAATAGAGGAATAGATACTAAATGGACAGATTACCTAGTAGCACAAGCAGCACTAGAATCTGGTTGGGGAAAAAGTGAGTCAGGTAAATTCAATTTATCAGGTATTAAAGGTAAAGGTACAACAAGAAGTACTAAAGAATACATAAACGGTAAAATGGTAAATACTAAAGATTCATTTAAAGATTACAAGAACTATGAAGATTGGGCAAACCAGTATATTAACTTACTTACTAACAAGAGGTATGGTAAAGCATTTAGTATGTCTGAACAAGAATTTATGCCTTATATAGTAAAGCAAGGATACGCTACTGACCCTAATTATATAAGTAAGTATAATAAAGTTCTTAATGAAGTAAAGAAATATCAAGAAGGAGGTACTATTACTGGCAAGCAGAAGAGAACTATTAACAGAATGTACAGAAAAAATAGAAATGTTCCCTTTATAAATAGAATAATGTCCAAATCAACTCTACAGATTCCAGATTGGGAAGGTGTTGGAAATTATGCAACACATAAATTAGGCTGGGCAGAAAATGATAAAGGTGCATTTATATTTCCCAATGTACAACAAGTAGGTAATGATTTAAGAGATTATACATTTATACCCGATAAATGGGCAGGAGCTGATGCAGCACAGAATAAGGGTAATGTTATATTAACTACTCCAGAAAATGCTAAATTATTTACTGAGCATTATAAAGATAGTAAGTACTTCAAAAGATATGCTAAAAATATGCCTAAAAGATTCCAATTAGGAGGAACTATGAACGGTTTATCTCCAATTTCATTCTTTAGCTGGTTTAAAAGCAAACCAACTACAAAAGAACCCTTATCTGTTCCAGAAACAAAACCACATAAAATAGTAGGTAAAGATCAAGTACTTACTCCTAATTTTTTAAACTTCATGTGGAGTTTAGAAAACTCTGTTAAAAACGGATACAAAAACGGTAAATGGTATGCTCATAGTAGTGCAGAAGGTGGAGGTAAAACTGTTGGACCTGGAATAAAGATTAATAGCAAAACACATCCATTGTATGATAAAGTAATTACTAAGAAACAAGGTTTAACTACTGAAGAGGCTAATAAATACTTGTTAGAATTATCTGGAAGAAGCTTTGATAAAGTTGGTAAATATATAACTAATAAATACGATCAAGTAGCCTGGGATACTATTTCTCCTAATATTAAGCAACTTCTAATTAGAAAGGATTATAATTCTAGAAATGGAATTAAAGCTTTTCCTAAGTTAGTAGATGCAGCTGTTAAAGGAGACATAGAAGGAATGAGAAAGCATAGCAAAGGATATTATAAAGACCCTAAAACTAAGAAATATGTTGAATTGCCAGAAAATAAAAGAATTTGGGATTTGATATATTATAAGAAAGATGGTGGGAAGATTCAGAGATTTGGAGAAGGGAAACCCATTAAAGAGCATCCAGAGACTAAAGATGTTTACGAATTTTATTCTAAGTGGTTATCTAATCCAGAATATGCCAAAAGAATAGATAAATATGGTTTTTATAAAAGTAAAGGAAAAGACGTTGCTAAATTTAGACAAAGAGCTTTAGATAACACTACTGTTGAAAAATCTTTCTTGGTCAATAATTATTATAAAAATGATAAAATAGTATTACCTACTATATTCAATTTAAGAGCAGATAATGTGCCAGCACATGAAGTGGGGCATGTCCTAGGAAGTTACAATCCAACTAGTTCTATTGCTAAAGCAGCTAGACTTAGTGATAAAGAAGTAAAATATATTATATCTCAGATGAAAGGATACGATCCAGATTATATAACAAAAAAAGAAACAGATGAACAATTAGGTTATTATGGGGGACATGATCAAACTAGATATGATAAAGCTGTGAAACTTGAAAAATTATATAAAAATCCATCTCTAATGGAAGAAGATTCTTATTACTTTAATAGTCCAAGTGAAGCAAAGGCTAATTTACAAGCTTTTAGATATTGGCTATATAAAAACGGAATATATGATATAAACTCTGGTAAACCTTTTACTAAGGATGTATTAAATAAAGCTAAACAAAAAGGAGGATTAGATGCATCCTCAAAACGCTTATTAGAAACATTTGAAGATGATAAATTAATCAATTTGATGAATACCTTGGCATCTAATACTCAAACTACAAATAATGTACATTATGTCAAATTAGGTAATAAACTAACTACAGAAACTCTAATATAACAGAAAAGGACTGACCCAGAAACGGATCAGTCCTTTTTGTTTTTCCAATATTGCTCTGTAAAGCAGGCAAACTTGGTTCTAGTTGCAAGATAATCTAAGTTCATTTGGTTAAACTTGGCTTCTCGCTCAAAGCAAATGTCTTTATATGCAAAATCATAGGGTGGACGTAATAATTCTACTAGCCATAAGACAAAATATACAAGGTAGAAAATTGTATATCCTATCCAGAGTACTTTACAAAAGTCTCTTGCCTGAGCTTCATGTATAAGTTCATGATTGATAGTTTCTTCTCTTTGGTATTTATACCGATCAGATTCCCATCTCTCTTTAGCTTCTTTTCTCACGTACAAAGTTCCGTATAAATTAATACATAAGAAACCTTTGAACGGAATAATTGATGAATATTTAATTTTCATTTCTTGGAATCATTAATGTTGCTCCTAAGACACTTGGAAGTGCCTTTATAGCTTTAGGTATATCTATAAATGCTTTAGGAGTAAACTTAGTAGGATTCCAATGTGGCATTAATTCCATCATAGCTTCAGTAGCTTCTGAATCTGTTAGGTCTCTAGCTCCTATACCTTTCTTCATTCTAAAGGTATGTGTATCTGCCCAAACTTCATCTGCAGAACCTGCCCAACCATCTCCAAGATAAGGTTCTAGCATTTCAGCTACTTTATTATTAGTATCTGCTTTATAATATCCTCCTTTTACTTTCTTATCTAAAGTCCATTTATTCTTAAATTGAATTCTATGTAAAAATTCATGCCAAGCTGTATCTTTAACATCTTGTGGAGATAATGTTATTCCACTAGTTGGATCTGTTCTAGAAATCATTACATTACCTTTAGAATCAGTAGTTCCAACTACCTTTCTCTTAAACATATCTCTTTTCTTAGAATTACTAAACCTTCCTCCAAAGAAATCATTAAAGTTGTTCTTGTTAACTAATCCTGTTTTACCTTCTCTTGGCATTTTAGGATTATTCCATCCTAATTCTTTAGCTCTCTTTACCATATCTGGATGCATTCTACCACCTGGAAACATAGTACTAGTATAACTATTCTGTGCTTCCATTAAAGCAACATTCTGAGCACCTACTGTAGTATTAGGATCTAACTTAACAGATTCTGCAATGTTATACTTCTTAGGAGTTCTTTTAAATAGTTTTAATCCAGTAAGTAACGTTCCTAAAGCTTCTCCTGCGCCAGCATAAGCACTTTCCTTTATTAAGTTACTTGCTAATGCATAAGCATCTTTACCACTAAAATTAGCATACGGTTGTGTCTACTTACCTTTTTCCATGTTCTCGTATGCTTCTCTTTTAATGGCATTTATCCTAGCTTGTTTATCAAAGTATTCACTTTGCTGTGGTTTAGATGATATAGTAGCTCTCTGAGGAATTTCTCTTACTTCTTTCTTTTTAAGTAGAGGTTTAGGAGGTGTAGATACTCTGGTATTATCCCTCTGTATGATGTCTCCTTGTTGTAGTTTCGGTATTATCTTCATTCTTGTTTATATTCTTTTTCCATATACCAGTTACTGAATCTATTCCTAATAAAGATGTACTACATATAAATAGTAAGTCTACTATCTCTGGTGCAGGTATAACAAGTATAGTACACCATATACATATAAATAGACATACTACCCAACCAGCAAATCCACATAATCTCTTACTACTTAACCCACTATGTGCAGTGAGTATCTTTATAAAGAAGTTAGTACATTTCATTTACTTCTTGTATGTAATCTATAATTAAGTATCTTTATGCGGGTCCTATTGCAATCCATCTGAATAACCTAGTGGAACCTTCTCCATTAACTATATAAATTGTAGAATAACTTAATTGGTATATAGCATAGTTTTCTTGTCCTCCTGTATAATCATAATCCCATGTACAAACTGCACTATAGGGAGTTCCTCTAAAAGAACTAGCAAAAGTTGTACTTCCTTTAGTGTTTCCTGCTATAGATAATGTTCCCCAATTAATCTTTATTCCACCTAGTGTTACATATCCTTTTGTGGCTGCACTATAGGCTCTTACTAATTTACTAGTATCTGACTCTGTTATTACTGCACTGCTATTACTATATAACTTACCAGAAGACATATAGCAGCTAGTATTAGTTGATAAATCTTCTATACCAGTACCAGTTGAAGAGGAGTGTCCAATTAAGTATCTAGTACTAGTTGTAGTACTAAGGTTTACCCCCCCCCTAAACTGGCAATTAATTTACTTCCTAAATATATTGCTCCCATTTAATTAAGTTTTTCTAATATCATATCTATCTTTGTAGATAGTTTATTAATCTGGTTTTGTAAGTCGGATATAGTAGGTTCTGCACTCATAGCCATCATGGGTTGTATCATCATACTATCTAAATAAGCTTGAGCTACTTCTTCATCAGAGGCATTCATCTCTAAGTTAGACTTTATAACATCTACACTTTCTATATTGCTTACAATTCCTGTTATATCATCTTTAATTAAGAATAATCTTCTTGCATTTTTAAAGAAATTATCTTTAAGTAGCTCCTCTGCTGATACACCATTAACTGGTGATTTTTTATCCCAAAATTCTATTATTTTCATATTAAGGCACGTATTTATATATATTAGTTACTGATCTTTTACTTGCATTTCTTCCAAATAAAGTATAAATATTTCCATTTCCATCTCTATGTAATCCATGAATACTTAATGTTGTAGGACAATTAGTATTAGTATACCATTTAGCTTCCTTTATATGGTATTCAAATACTGTATCAGTAGCTGTACTATTAGCATTTTCTCCTCCTATTACATATATGTATTGCTTGTCTGGATCATATATAACTCTATGTTGTTTTCTTTTATCGGGCATTGAAGGAAGAGTAACATATGTTTGTGTAACTTCATTCCAATATCTAAAGTAATTTTGTGCTCCTGCTGAAGTTTGACCTCCTACTATATAAATACCACCTCCTGTCTCATCAGTTACACAAGATAAAGCATTCATAGCTTGAGGTAAACTAGCTAAAGATGTCCAAGTTCCAGAACCCTGGGTATATCTATAATGTTCACTTAAGAATGTAGTATAGTATCCTCCAAAAGTGTGTATTGCACTTCCTGTATAAATTGAAGCTGCTCCTAATACTTGCTTTGCTTGAGGCATAGTTGCTCTTGGAGAAATATTCATAGTTTGAACTAATACTGCTGTAACCTTATTCACCGCATCAGTTAAATTTGCAGAAGTATTAGGCATTCCTCCAAACACCAAGAAAGAAGCTTCATTTCCAGATGCTGTACTATTCTTAACCATAACACAAGCTTGTACTTGTTGATTATTTAGCCAAGAAGTAGACATACTATATGTGTTAGTACTAGAAACATATTTATATACAGCTTGAGTTACCGAACTTGCAGAATATCCAGAAGCTCCACAATATAAATATACAGTATTTTCATCTGATGATCCAAATCCAAAGTTCTCTCTAGAATTAGAACTAAATGATCCCATATTAGTCCAAGTTCCATACTTGAATATAGGCCAAATTAGTGTATCTCCTTTATAAATAGCCTTAACATTAGTTGTACCTTTCTTACAGGCTTGAAGGGCAAGTGAACCGATATTTATAGCCATTTGCCCTCCTTTCTTCTAGTTAGGGAGAGATACCCCTCCCCCAAATTATGCAAAGTAGTCTTTAATTCCATCATGCATTTGTGCGTTTAATATAGCTTGACCCATTGAAGAATTTAATGGGGCAATTACTATGAATACAGGTAATTCTACATCTTCTCCAACATCTGGGAATTGCCAAATATCTGGATTTATTGCGCTTCTACATTGTATAACTCCAACTCCAGTTGCATGGTACTTTCCCAACATAAACTCTGGATTATTAATTCCAGCAGCCCAATCCATTAGAGATATACAACCGATCATTTCAGTATCAGATTCATAAGTTATTACTGAGTCTAATGTTCTAAGTTGTTCTCCCTCAATGAACATACTATTAACCCATTCAGTTTGGTTTAATAACTCATCAAAAGACCTACCACTTATATTGAAACTTATTTGTTTTTCAGTTGTAGCAACTCTAAATACCTCCATCCTAATTCTAGAAGGATCAACTTCTCCTATAATAGGCAAAGCATTCTGTAAAAATACTACATTTAAAGATTGAGGCATAAACCAAGATTCTGAAGGTGTAGAAGCTAACCAATTTCTGTGTGCAACTAAGTTATATTTAGTACTTCCACCTGATCTATTGTATTGACAAGGGAATTTAGTTTGATTCCAGTGTGCTAATCCAGAAGATGCATATCCATCACTACTAGTATAATCTGGCAATTTCATAACATATACTCCTCCCCTGGTGAAATTGCTAACTGATACATTATAATATTGAGTGGCAGCTGGTATATTTACAATAGCTGTACAATAATTCATGATAGATGAATAAGTATAGTTATTATATATTTGAACCATATCATAATTATTAGGATTACTAAACCTATATATAGTTCCAGCTTTGACCCTGCCTCCACTACCATCATCTTGATAATACCCATTATTACCATATATAGTAGTGGGATTCTTATCAAAGAACTCATCTGTAAATTGAAATACTACCATATTCTGATACCATGATCCACTAGCAGTCCAGTTATGAGCCATAATAGAACCATCCTCGTATGGTGGAGTCATTCCACCATTACCATATCTATAAAATCTAAAGGCTATATAATCATCAGTGTATGTGATTTTAGTAGGCCATATCTTTGTAGATCCTTTATAGATTGCTGATACATTACCTGATCCCTTCTTACATGTTTTCAAACCTTTACTTCCTATATTTACTGCCATGGTTGATTAGGTATTAACTGTATCTGAAACTCCTTTAGATAGAGTTTTTTCTGCTACATATAATTCCACTTGAGGAAAGTAGATCTTTAGATTTTCTATAAATGTAGGAATAGCTAATAGCTCTACTTCTGTCCTTGCTATAAGTTGTAGCATTAATTTATCTTTATAATATAAGCAGAGGTTGCCAGTTATATTCTGATTATAAGTAAATCTCCAATCCTTTGGCATTAACTTATTACGTTCCTCTACTAAGTTCAAAATTGCATCACAAGTCTTCGTCATATATATCGTCTAGTGTTACATTTTTATTTGGAAGTAAAGATGAATACCAACGTAACTTTCTAAGTAATTCATCCTTACGGTCATTAAGATCTTTTAGTTGTTTATTTATTAGATTTAATTCAATTCTAACTAATGGTTCCTGTGTCTTAGCTTCTTCTATATCTTTATCATGTAGAAAACTTTGTAGATCAGTTTCTATTTCATGGAGGATTTCTGCTACTGGAACCCTTTCAAAAATACATACCTTAAAGTAAGGATGCTTTTTAATAAAAGCCCAATATTCACCATCAGTTAGGGACTCCATTTTCTTTATTACTTTATCAACTCTAAGATGTAGATTTAATTCTGAGAAGTCTTTACGGTCGATTAAGAGCTTTTTAGGAATATATGTACCTGGAATCTTATTCCATGTGGCTAATTCTCTAAGAGTTTTAAAAGTATGTCTTTCTTCACGACCACCTTCTAATTCTAAAATACAAGTATTATCTTCAATACGCATTCTATCTTCTCCATAATAATATACAAATGTTCTATCTGGTTGAAGTTTGAAATTTAGTATGTTTAGATAGAATACTATTTCTTCAAACTCAGGTACATAATCGTTAGGAATAAATTCAGGACAGTCATAAGTATATAGATACATACTTCCTTCTCTTATAATTCCTAATGTTAATATAGGCTGGTCTAATCTAATAACGTATTCCTCATTTGTTCCAAATTCATCTTTTATTGTTCTTTTAGCTATATAATCATCAACTAGTGATAGTTGAGATTCATCTACTCGGTAAAAGCAAGGAAATGCTTTATACATATCCTTAACAGGTAGTAGCTTATAGTCTTTAATCTTTTTCCTTATTAATTCAAGTTTTAATTCTTCTGTCATTTGATTGAGTATTCTATTATATGTCTAATACATTTTGTTCTATCTGATATGCTGCCTTTAAAGAAGTATTCTGGATTTAAGTAGTAAACTCCTTTATAGTTCTGATCTTTAAATATCATATTCTTTTTAACTAGTGAAGCTACAGCATTTTTTATAGTACTGTCAGCTATTCCAGTTTTATCAGCAATAATGTCTCTTATCTGTTTATTAATTACTATCTTATTACCTGGATTTCCTTCGTCCTTATAGTAGTCACTTTTTAACCAGAGTATTGAAAGTACTGAATATTCTGGCTTACTAAGATTATAAAACTGCTCATTATCCTTTAGATATACTTGAACGAATTCTTCTGCTGTTACTTTCTTGAAAGTAGTGATTTCAGCTGAAATAATTTCCCCACCTTCTCCTAATACTATTTTTTCTTGTTGCTTCATACTTGATTTATATACTACAAAGATACTAAATCTTCCATTGGTCTACAAACTGAATATGTTAAAATACTTGAAATCTAGACCAACAATCTGTATCCACTAATACTCGGTCTGTATATACAGACCATAACTATGGGTACACAGACTGAAAATCGGTGTAAGTAGCTGAGGGTGAGGGAGTTATAAACTTTTTCCTTCTTATCTTATTAAGTAAGGGTACGTGTAATAAACGCACTTTATAGGTACTTGTATTATAATCCCCCCCCCCTTGAAATTTAAAGTCTCTTTTTATTAAAATAATTCTTGTGAGTATAAACAAATATAATAGTGTGTGATGTGAGAGGGATAAAAACTATAACGTATAATACGGGGAATGCTATAACTGTAATATGTGATGTGAGGGAGAGTAGTGTAACCACTTACACCCCTAACCCATGTTTGAGGGAAAACGAAACATTTTTAACATTTTCTCTAATAGGTGACTAAATAAATGATCTCTTAGGAATCTAGCCAAGTGTTGACAATATATTTATCAACATTCAAAATTTAGTCATTATGGAAAATCGTTACATTATTGATAGCATTATCGAGGGCGTGATGCCCGAGGATATGGTAGCACTTGGTGGTGCATTCGTTCGTGGCACTATGTCATGGGGCAACAACTGGTAATCTTATGGTGGGCTTCGGTCCACCATACACATTTTGTTCTTACAATTAGTATAAACTTAACAATTACCAATATGAATAATACAGTATTAGACATCTTGCTCCAGAATTTGAACCTTGACGAAAACGTACTTACTTCATTACATACCGTAATTAATGAATCTCTTGAGGAAAAGGAAGTAGACAACTTGATACTTCTACTTTACGGAAAGTATGAATTGCCTAAACTACCATCGGTGAAAATGGTAGTAGCTTCACACGTTTCTTTTGAAGCAAAGCTTACAAACATTAGGAAGTTATCCAGAACAGCAACTTATTCATACACAGTAGATAAAGTTGCAGTCTATGTGGAAACTCCTGAACAAGCAGAAAATCTTTCAAAGAGAGACTTTTCTAAGTCTTCTGACTACAATGTTAGAAACACTACAAAGGACTTTGGAGCAAAGACAGAGCCAGTTGAAGGTTGGGTTGAAGTGGTATTACCATGCCGACCTGAACGCCGTGAGATTACGTACAAATTTTCAGAATTAGTAGGAGAGGATTAATTTCCTCTCTTTTACTCTTCTGTATGACCTCTTATGTCCCTAACCCACGGTTGACGAAGGGAAGCGATTAATGTTGCTAATATCTGATGAGTCCCAGTAGGACGAAACAGTACTTATGCTGTCATATTATAACATTAAAAATTTAGTACCATGGACTTAAAGTCATTTATGCAGAATCCCGATGCTTTAATGCAGAACAACACCGTAGAGTTAGACGCTAAAACGTTAGAGCGTTTCAAAAACCAAGCAGCCGTAATGCCTGATCCTATCAGAGTAGGCGACATGTTGTTCTCTACGGGCGAAATTAAGTGGATCGCAACCCTTATCAATCAGGGAACTGAGCGTGCCGCTCAGATTCCGAATTTCGTTCTGTACGTGACTATCAACAGCATGGACGAAACTGCCGAGGTCAATAGGATTTCGTATGCCCAAATCACCAGACGGCAACAACGTCCTGGAACAATCACTCCAGCTGATGTTGCAACCGATCCTGTGGTAGCCGAAATGTTCCCAGAAGACAAGTACACGTTGGAGCCAATCTTTACAGCTTCCAAGTCAATGACTACGGGAGAATTGGCAGCCAAATTGTCACAGGGAACCAAAATCGTCCTTGCTGGTAGAAAGGAAGTTGATGCATTCTATGATGGTCAAAAGACCTCTGTGAACATCGACAAGTATTGTTTCGTGATTGAGAAGTAGCATTCTGAGAGGGAACTTCGGTTCTCTCTCTTTGCTTCGCTTTTTCAAATGTAAACAGTTATACATAAAATGTTTTCATTATTATGTAAACAATTATATATAAAAGTAAATGGGAGTATTCTTAACAGTGAAGGGAACTTTAATTGATGATCATATCCTTGCAGAAGATTATGGAAGGTTAGAATTAACTGTATATGGTATATCTGAAATCTACGGTTATTTCCATTTATACAGTAAAAATAACAATGGTAAGTGGGGATTGCTGGGATATGTAAAGTGTTGAGATACATCTGTAGTAGGAGATAGTAAGTTTTGAATGTTGAGATAATTATAAAGTTAAATTGTCGAGTCGAGAGTGAGTGTGAAGGTCGATAAATGGCACAAACACTCACCCTCTTTTCAACCCAATTCCAACTTTAACAAATTCTCTTGCAAGAGAAGGCTATTTTAACAATCAGAATTTGAAATGCCATTTTGCAATTAATAATCACCATTTACATCCTAATTTTACTTTTCACATTAATCCAGAATTCGAAATGGAATTAATAATATTAAATTGCAATTAATAATAGAATCTCATAATTATATTATATCAATGCCTATTAGGCATCAAATCTGTTAGTTTCATAGTTTTAACTCAGCCTGGGAGAGTATAAAATCACTACTGATGAGACCAGGACGAAACTTCTCTTCGTGTAAGAGAGGATTAGTGTAACACAATAGTTATGAAAGACGAAATTGAAGATGAAATTAATGATTTCAGAGAAGAATTAAAGAATACACCTCAAGAACAAGCTCTTCGTGCAATGGCTTTGGAATTAATGAGGAGCTATCCTCGTACTGGCTTTAAGATAAGCTGGTTAGCAGCACACGAAATCTTGTTTGATGAAAGGTATGATTTTGATCCTAAAGCAGCAATAAAGCGAGCTAGAAAACTTTTAAAGGAATATAAAAGAAGTATAACAATGAAAACAATAAGCTTAAATATTGAATTACCAGTAGGAATTGGTGAAAAGATTTGGATTGATGATTCCAAAGGGTTTGGAAGTTGTAATTTCTTAGAAAGATACAAAGAACTTAAAGAAGTTACAGTAACCAATGTAGAAGTTAGATATAATGTAGCAAATAAAACTACAGAAATCGCATACACTGTAGACAATAAAACTATTTATCGCTATAATGGATTTATTGCACATACAAAAGAAGAATATTACGAGAAATTCAGAGAAGAAATTGAAAATTTAATTCCTGAAGATCTTAGAAATTATTTATGGAAAAACTCGAAAATTTGCTGATGATTACTGGAGATTAATGTCCAGATTTACCATGATTAGTATATCTAATGTAGGTAGGCTTAAACGAGTATAAATAAAAGCCGAAAAACCTCGTCTAGACCAAGTAAACTCCAGTGAAGTACAGTAGCTGGAGTTATTCTTTTTTATTAACAAAATCAAACAGCATATGAGATACAGATTACTGAAAACTATAACTAGCTCGGGAAAAGATCTTAGATATAGTATAACAAAAGATATTGAATTAAGCCCAGAATCATATAGTAGAACTATTGATTTAATTGTAGCTTTGAATAAAAAGTTAGTAGAACTACAAAAAATAACCAAAAACAAATGTTCCATTACTTACTCATTAGAGGAAGTGCCTGAAGATAAGGAAGCAGAAACTAGAATGCTAAATTATCTCAATACAATCCTAAGAGACGTATCTACGGATAATGAACTACTTAAGAGATTGTAAAATGGACTCTTCAAAAACTATTAAGCACAGATACAAAGAAGAAGTGCTTAGAGTATTTCCTAATGCCCTAACTACTGACATAAAATTAGTTATTAGGGCATTAAAGGAGCATTTTGGTATTAATGTAACAAAAAAGTGCATAATAAAGAACGGAATTCGTAATTACTATTTTACAAGTGAAATAGGTTTTGATTCTAAATCAACCAGAGACTGTTATCAAGGCCTTACTGATGTTAGGAGAGCTTACGTTACTTCTATTTTAGAAAAATGTAAAACCAGCAATGGCAAACCAAATCAAGTATCTATCTGGAGATAATTTATTAAGGATCCAGAAATTATTTAAAGATGTAAAGCTTGTAAACAACAGAGTCCTTAACAAAGAAGCTATGTATGCCGAATTTAAATACAGGTATAACTTAGTCTTTAAAGAAGTTCATATCCCTAAGAAAACCACTTATATGGTTAGGATAAAGGGAACATCTAGGTGGTTACAATCCCAATCATTTGAAAAATTCATGGA
>OGJV01000783.1_pt1 | contig 16853 bp, 10 predicted proteins | sample 1572271 | NCBI WGS metagenome assembly OGJV01 (sample SAMEA2582107, study PRJEB24529) | metagenome | biome: Human gut stool | place: China | collected 2011
TTTGCCTTGCCACAACCAAAGCCAATGTCGGTGTTTGCACACGACCTATCGACAGCGCTGTGTGAAGGTGTGCCCTTCGCAGATTTTCGTACAGGAGAAGGCGGGCGGCCCCGTGGCGCTCTCGAAACCCGAGAACTGCATCGTCTGCGGGCACTGCGTCGCGGCCTGCCCGACGGGGTCTGTGGCACATGCGGAATTCCCGCCCGCCAAGGTGCATCCGGTCGACTATGCGGCCATGCCCACACCTGCTCAGGTCGAACTGCTGATGGCTGCGCGGCGTTCGAACCGGGCGCTCTCGCAGCGCCCCGTGCCGCAGGAGATGCTCGATCGGATTGTTGCGGCCGCCGACCTCGCTCCGACGGCCACCAACGCCCGGCAGTTGGGCTATACGCTCGTGACCGACCCTGTGCTGCTGCGCCGTATGAGCGAATATACGCTCGGCGTGTTCGGCAAACTCGCGGATCGCCTTTCCCACCCGCTCGTGCGCCCGTGGCTGAGCCGTTTGTTGCCCGACGTCTACCGCTATGTCCCCGTTTTCCGGAAAATGCGCCGCGAATATGCCGGGGGCAACGACCGCATCCTGAGGGGTGCGACGGCCGTGTTGCTGATCCATGCGCCGAAGGAGAGCCGTTTCGGCACCGAAGATGCCAACCTCGCCTACCAGAACGCTTCGCTGATGGCCGAGGTGCTCGGGGTGAGCCAGATATATATGGGCTTCGTGCTGACCGCCGTGCGGCAGGACAGGAAAAAGGGGCTCTGCAGGATGCTGGGGCTCGGCGGCCGGCGTATCTGTGCCGTCATGGCGCTCGGGATGCCGCAGTTCCGCTACCCGAATTATATCGACCGCACGCCTTCCCCTTTGGAACGGAGATAGGCTTGCGGGGCTTCCCGGAGCTGTGCCCGGGATATTTCAGTTGCTTTTTTCGAGTTTTTTTGCGGTTCGCGTCATCTGTCCGCTCCACCCGGTTGTCGCCGGGATACAAGGAGAAGTGGCCTCTGCTGTGCAGGGGCCGCTTCTCCTTTGCGGCTCGGTGTCAGTTGCCCGAAAGGCCCCACTCCCCCGGGGAGTAGCTGCTTTTCGGAGCGTTCGGCACGTTGACGAAGAATTCGAACCCGCATTTGGCTTCGATCTCCGTCACGGGTACCGCACAACCGTCCGGTGTCTGGGTCTTGTCTGTGGTTTGTTCATACCAGAATCCGATGCATTGCAGTTCGTCGGCCGCAAGGGTGGTTACGGATTGTCCCGTGGTGCCCTGCTTGGTGCGCAGCAATACCTTGTAATAATGCGTCGGTACGGGGCATGGGTTACCGCCGTTGTCGGTCGTCGTACCCTCTGTCCCATCGAAATAACATCCCGTTACCACATAGAGCGTATCGTCGCACATCCATCCGCGGACTCTGGTTTCCAGGGTGCCCCATGCACCGCTGTTGAATGTAGCGAGCTGGGGCGTCATATTCGAATAGTAGGAAATCTGCTTGTTCGCCAGGTTGCTCACTTTCCGGTCGGCGTTGGGGACTTGGTGTCCCTTGTTGTAAGGTGCTCCCACGCCGCCCACCATCTGCTCGGTCTTTCCCAGCGACAGGTCGGCCGAGTAGGCCCTTTCTTTCGAAGCGTTCGGGGCCGTGTAATAGGCGTGCAGCGGATATGCCGCCCACAGGGCCGCCTTTTTCGCCTTGTCATAACCCATTGCGAAATTGCGCGGGTAGGAACCGTTACCCGTCGCCGCCACGTCGGTGATGTAGTGGCATATCTCGGTCACCGAAGTGTTCGCTGCGGGCAGTTCCGCCCACGATTTTCCCAATGCCGCTGTTCCTGTTCCCGGGGTAGGGTCTGGGGAAGGATCGCCTCCTTCCCCGCCCGGAGTTCAATTCGCCGGTTGCCAGGTTATGTCGCCTATCGTCGTTCTGTTCTGATTATTTTGTTTTATGGTAATAGTGGCGTCATAACCTTGACAGTCGATTGTCGGTATTTCGAATGCGCTTTTACTGTTTCCCGGAATAGTGATACTTGCTACCGTGGCACCATTGGCTGTTATGGTGACTGTTGCCGAACCCTTGCTTGAGGTCAACGCATTGAATTTAAGGGCTGTAATGCCTCCTGGGATCGTTACGGACATTGAGCCGTTTTTACCGATGGCTGCATATTTGTCGTTTATTACCACGACTCCGGCATTGGCAAGCGCCGTTTTGTCTGTGTTGGCCTGATTAGGATTACCACAGCCACTATAACTCCATTGCGGGGTTCCAGTGGTTACTCCGTTGAATGTGCCGCTGGAACCATAACTGGTAGTGCTGGGCACGGTGTAATTTTCGAAAGTCTCGGTTTCCCACATTACAGCCCCCGGTTTTGTCTGGGTGACGCTTATGGTTTGCGCTTCGGCGCCTTCGTACGACAATGTGATGGTGCCGGAACGTTCCTCGCCCTGATTTGCGTCTATTGTGAAAGAAACGCCGTCGACGTTGTAAACGAATGAATTGAGCCAGGAAACGTCTGACGATGCGACGACCGACACCCCGTTTGTGGGATTTTCAACCGTGTAGTTGATGGTTTTGATAGTGCTTTCCGCAGGAACGGACAAGGTCGTTTCCGATGTGATTTTCAGTACCGGCGGCAGGGTGACGTCATGTCCGGAAACGATCTGTATGCTTTCGATAATTATTCTTTCGTTTGTGGCGGAGGGCTCGATCCTGATTTTCGTTTTCGAATTTTGCGCGTCGAATTTCAGCAGGTAGGATTTGAACTCCTCGGTCAGGTCTGCGGTCGCGATTGCCGCGGATTCTCCGGCGGTTACTTTGATCCCGGAAGTATCTTTCGGCCAGACTTTGGCCGAAATCAGTACCGAGAACGGTGCGGAGAGATCCAGTTCGCTGGTGACGATATACCCGGAGTTGTCGCTCGAACTCATGCGTAGGCCATGCGGGGAGTTGTATTGATAAACATAGGAGTTCGCCACATACAAGTTGTTTCCGTTTTTGTCTTTGCGGGACAAGATGTTTGCTGCGGATCCGTTCCCTGTCAGGTCACTGAAATCGTCGGTAAACGGCAGGCTCAGACCGGTTGCCGCGGCTGTGATGTGTTCGTCTGAAAGATTGACATTCAAAGTAGTGATCTTTCCTGTTTCCAGATCGATTTCATTGGACAGGACAATCTCTTTTTTGATGACATACCCTTCTGTCGCTGCTTCGACGACCAATTTCGACCCCGCAGCCAGCAATCGCGGATATACGCTTAAATAGGTGCCGCTGACACCGTTGATAACGTATTCCGTATTTGTCGTATAGGTCGCCGTTACGGTGTTGGAGCCGTTATAATAGGGTGCATACATCGTGTAGTTCAAGAGGTCTACAACAACCCGGCCTGCCAGTGTGTTGTCGCCATCGGTCGTAATGGACAATGACGATACGTGCTGGTCGGCCAGTTTTGCGCCTGTGGATTGGTCTTTGAGTACGACTTTGACGATGGCGCTCAATCGTCTGAATTCCAGATTGGCGACTTGCTGTCCCTCGGAATCGAGTGTAAGCGGTTTGCTGACCAGGATGTCGGCTTTGCCGTCGAACGAACTGGCTGTCGGGGTTTGGTTTGCCGGGAGATCGACTTTTGCACCCGTATTATCTCCTACTTTGTCGATTCCGTTGGCCGTGAATGGATAATAAGCGTAAATCCTTGATGAAATGTTCGCGTTCCCGGAAAAAGTCGTTGTTGCGGCGCGCTCCGTCGCATCGTTCGTGAAGGGGTAGTTGGACTTCGTTCCGTCGGTACTGATGCCTATCTGATCGCCGACAGACCAATAAGGAGTCAATCCGTCGATCTCGGTGCGGACTTCCGGTTTGAACTCAGGGTTTCCGGCCGTAAAAGTCATCTTGACGAGTTTGCCGGAAGAGGTGTCGATGCTGCTGTCTTCCTTTTGGCAGGCTGTGGCTGTTACAGCGGTGAGAGCTGCAAACAGTGTGATTTTAGAGAGACTTTTCATAGGGCTGCGGTATTAGAGTTCGTGTTCGCTTCCCGATCCGATACCTCCTGCACCGCCGCCGCTGCCCCAATCGTCATAGACGTCGGGTGGGGTGGGCGATGTTGCAAACCCTTTTTCAGTCTCGATGTCGATCGTCTCAATTACGGGCGGAAGATAGGTCGAATTTCCCCCCCCCCTTGCTGGTGGACAGATTGTAATTCATAAGGCTAAATTTTTTTGGTTGAAACACTTTCGTATCAAATATAGCAAAAAAATAGTCTATTCCCGTTAAAAAATTGTGAAATTCCGGTTCCCGGTCAAAATATATACACAAACGTCTGTTTTCCTGCCGGGTTTTGTCTGTTTGGCGTATTATTGCCGGTGCCGACGGCGGGAAACGGCGTCCGTGCCGCATTGTGCAGCGGCAATGCGGATCGTCCGGGATGGAAGAGGGCGGGGGATAAGCCGGGGTGGGGATTTAGTACATATTGTCGTACATCGACTGGCTCTTGTCGTATTTGAGGTCTGAGAGTGATGCCGCCTTTACGCCGATGTTGAAGCTCCAACTGCGGTGGAACCCGAAGGGTATCCACGAGAACGACATCTGCCAGCAGTGCAGGTCGCGCGAGATGGAGATCGACGAGGTGGTGAGTTTGTTCGCCTTGATGTCGTAACCGCCCTGGAAGGTGATGCCGGTCTTGGGCGTTATGGTAAGGCTGCCGTTGAAGCTGACGGTCTGCGTGACGTTCTTCTTGTAGCCTTTGGGCGGGTAGTTGCCTGTCGATATGTTGTAGTTGATGGCATAGTTGAACCCGAAGTTCCACGGCAGCGAGAAATCGTAGTACATCTGCGACATGTATTGCCGCCGCAGTACGGGATCCATGTTGCCGTAGGGGTCGTAGTAGGGGTTCATGTATTCGGGCGGAATGCTCGTAATGTCGTTGATGGCCGATTGCGAGCGGTCGTCGCGCGATTTGAACGTATAACCGAACGACCAGCCCGTCGAGACGATACGCCCCGGGAAGAAGAGCTTGTTGTAGCGCTTGCCGTCGGGTGTCAGCCGGTAGGGGTCGAGCGTCATCGAGAGGTTGATGCCGAAATTCTGGAAGAGCGTCGTACGGAACGAGATCGGGATGGTCGAGAGCCTCATCGAGTCGGCCAGGAAATTGTACGACCCGCTGATGCGCAGCTCGTCGATCAGCTTGATCTTCTTCACGCCCGAGGTGTCGCGTTTCGACAGCACCTTCATTTCGAGGTTCTGCGACAACGAGAAGTTCATCGACATCGACCGTCCGGAACTGGGTACGCCGTATGCGTTGACCGAATAGGGCGAATAGGTGGTGAAGCGTCCCGTCGAGTCGGTCTGCCGGGTTTGGTAGTAGCCGTATTTCGGGTCGCCGAAGTCCGGCGTGTAGGAGAATCCGATCGAGGGGGTGAGCGTGTGGCGGATGGCCTGTATCTTGCGGTCTTTGCGCTTCTTGGTGAAGTCGTACATGCCGTATACGGTCGTCGATGCCGAGACGTTGAAGTTGTAGTTGTAGAGGCGGTAAAACCCGTATTGCGTCGGCAGCGTGTCGACCTTGTTCGTGACGGGGTTCCAGTCGAATTCGACTTTTTTGAAGTACCACTTTTCGTTGTATGTCGCCGACGGCGAGATGTTGATGTAGTTGAACAGGTTGAACGACGCCGAGACGGGGATGTTATGCTCGATGCCGTTCTTCATGTTGTCGAACGTCTCCTTCGAGAAGATCTTGTCTTCGGTCGTGGTCACCGAGTTGGTCATCTTGCCCGTATACTGCATCGAGATCTTTTCGTACCACCGCTCCTTGCCCATGCGTTCCTTGCGTTTGAAGGGGTAGAAACGCGAGACGTTGAAGACCACGGTCGGCAGCGTCACCGAGAGGCTCTTGTTCTGCGAGTTCTGCGAGATGGACATGTTCGCCGAGAGCGAGAAGGGTGTGCCCGCCCAGTTCTTCGAGTAGGCGATCGACGAGTTGGTCTGCGTCGAGAGGATGTCGTTGAGGTTGGTCGCCGAATATTTGCTGTAACCGCTGGTCGCGAAGTTTACCGATGCCGAGAAGGTCGACCCGGGGTTGGCCTTGGGATCCTGGGAGTGTGTCCACTGGATGCGGAAGTTGCTCTGCTTGATATAGTCCGGTTCGCCTTTTTCGCCCGTCTTGATGTTCGAGTACTGCATGTTGAAACTGCCGCTGTACTTGTAACGTTTGATGTAGCGCGATGCGGCCGATGCCTCCCACGAACCGAGCGTGTAGAACCCGCCGCGCACGGCCAGGTCGGCGTAGTCGCCCAGCGTGAAATAGTAACCCATGTCGCGCAGGAAGAACCCCTTGGTGTATTCCTCGCCATAGGTGGGCATCAGCAGACCCGATTTTGGCCCCATGTTGATCGGGAAGAAACCCTCGGGGATGCCGAGAAAGTAGATCGGCACGTCCTCCATGACGAGGTAAGCCGGCCCCGTGACGACTTTCTTGCCAGGGATGACCTTGGCTTTGGTCATCGCCAGGTAGAAGTGCGGGTGGTCGGTCTCGTCGCAGGTCGTGTATTTGCCGTTTTCGATGTTGACCGTGTTGTCGGGCATCTTCTTCACGCTCCCGCCGACCAGCCAGCCGTCGCCCTGCTGCGTTGCCACGCCCTTGATCTTGGCCTTCTTCGAGGTGAGGTTGTAGGTGATCGTATCCATCGTGTACGATGCGTCGCCCTCGGAGAATTCGGGCTTGGTGACGATCGGTTTGCCTTCGAGCGAATCGGGCTTGCCGTATGCATAGACCATCTTGTTGTCCATGTTGATCTGCATGTAGTCGGCCTTGAGGTTGCTGTTCTGATAGGTGATGTCGCCCTCGTTGTAGATATAGACCATCTTGTTGCGCACGTCGTAGACCAGCGAATCCTTGTTCTTGCCCGAGATCGGGTCGTCGAGGAACGCCCCCGGTTTCTGGGGCTTTTTCTCTTTCACCGTGTCGCGGGCGATGGTGTCCGCTCCGCGGCCTTCGAGCGAGTCGCCTTTCTGCGTGATGAGCGAATCGAGCTGCTCCTGCGGCAGGGCTTCGAATGCGGCGCGGCGGCGTGCCTGTTCCCGGGCGGCGCGTGCCTGCTCGCGGCGGTATCGGCGGCTTTGGGTCGCAGCTTCCGGCACTTCGGCCGCGGCTTCGGAATGGATCCGGAGGGAATCGGACAGGCGTTGGCGGAGGCTGTCTTCGGCTGCCGAGGCAAGCATTCCCCGGGGTACGGACGAGCCGAACACCAACTGGGCGAAGAGGAGGAGTGCCGCCGCCGAAAACAGATATTTTACCCTGATTCTATCCAAAATCCCAATAATTTTTCGTACCTTTGCCGACATGTCGGCAAAAACGCCTGGATCGGGGCCTCGATGCACTCCCGCCGGGTTTTTTAGGCGCGACAAAGATAGGTAAAAAATTACAGAAAGCTCACATTTGACTCCATTAAATATGCGCACACGACTGTTCCTGTTATTCGCGTTTGCGGCCGTTACCGTTCTAATGAACGGTGCCACGGCCGGGAATATTGCGCACGGGGTCGAAGTTGTGGTCATCGATGCCGGACACGGCGGGAAATATCCCGGTGCGCACTACGGCGGAACCAGCGAAAAGGACCTGACGCTGAAGGTGGCTCTCAAGCTCGGCAAAATGATCGAGGAGGGCATGCCCGGCGTGAAGGTGGTCTATACGCGCAAGACGGACAAGGCGCTGGGCACCGATCTGGCAACCGACCTCCAGGCGCGTGCCGACATCGCCAACAAGGCCGGCGGCGACCTCTTCGTTTCGATCCACGTCAATGCTGCGAAATCCTCGGCGGCACGGGGTGTCGAGACGCTCATCATGGGCGAAAGCCCCAAGGAGCAGCGTTACAATGAGAACGCCCTGTTCGAGAACAACCGCGAAGACCTGATCGACATGTCGGACGAGCGGACGGCGGCCATCGTGCGGGCCTATATCCAGAACCTGCAATTCACCTACGGCGAGTACAGCATGGCGCTGGCGCGCTGTATTCAGAATAATTACCTGAAGGCTGGGCGCCATTCGCGGGGCATCAAGCCCCAGCTGCTGCGCGTGCTCTATGCGACCGACATGCCGGGCGTGCTGACCGAGATCGGTTTCATGTCCAACGCCCAGGAGATGGCCTATATGAAATCGGAAAAGGGGCAGGACGAGATCGCCCGCTCGATTTACGAAGGCGTGAGGGATTATTCGGCCTATGTGCTCGAAACGCGCCGCGCCGAAGAGGAGGCCGCAGCAGCCCCGAAGCCCGGTAAAGAGCCCGAAACGCAGGTCGTCATCGGGAAGGAGCCCGTGCGCCCTGCGAAGCAGGACAAGGCATCCGATGCGCCTGCCGCGAAGGCCGCCACCCCGGAAAAAGGGGAGCCGGAGAAGGCTGCGGGCAAGTCCGGGGCGCAGAAACCGGCCAAGGCCGGGGATGCCCCCAAACAAGCCGCCCGGCCGCTGCGTTATACCGTGCAGGTGCTGGCTAGCGCGCAGACCGTGCCGACCTCGTCCGCACGTTTCAAATCCTACCGCAACAAAGTGAAACAGTATACCGCCGAGGGGCGGTTCCGTTATAAATATTGCGTCGGCGAGTACGATACCCGTGCCGCCGCCCAGAAACGGCTGGCCGAAGTGCGCAAGGTTTTCCCCGACGCCTTCGTCGTGAGCTGCCGGGGTACGCAAATTGTGAAATAAAAACAAGCGAAATATGAAAAGGGAAGTTAAGATCGGAATATTCGCCGTGGCGATGATCGGCGTTGCCTGGGCCGGAATCCGGTTTCTGAAAGGTTTCGACATTTTCAGCCGGAACGTCGAGTATTATGCCGCCTACGACCAGATCAACGGCGTGCAGAACGCGTCGCCGATCATGATGAAGGGCGTGAAGATCGGCTCCGTGACACGGCTTTCGTTCGACCCCGCGCGCAGCGACAAGGTCGTGTTGCAGTTCACCATCAAGCGCCAGTACCGCATTCCGACCGATTCCGAGGCCAAGATCTTCAGCAACGGACTGATGGGCGCCAAGGCGATCGAAATCACCTACGGCACGGCCGACACCTACCTCCAGAAGGGCGATACGCTGCGTTCGAGCCGCGACCGCGACCTGATGGACATGGCCGGCTCCGAGCTGGATTTCTTCAAGCAGAAGGTTTCGCAGCTCACCACCGACCTTTCGCGCACGCTCGAAAACCTGAACGGCCTGATGGAAACCAATGCGGACAACATCGCCGGGACGCTCGGCAACCTGAACTCCGTGACGGGCGACATGGCCGAGATACTCTCTGCGGAGAAAAACAGCCTGAAGAGCGCGCTGGACAACCTTTCGAAATTCTCCGACATGCTCGGCGAGAATGCTGGGCGCGTGGACAGCATCATCGGCGACGTGGATCGTTTCACCTCGCAGCTCACCGAGGAGCAGTTCGCCCGCAAACTTTCGCAAGCCGTGGAGCACCTCGACGACCTCGTGGCGCGTATCGCGCAGGGCGAAGGCACGATCGGCAAGCTCATCAGCGACCCCGAACTGTACGATTCGCTCGAAAAGGCCAGCGACAACCTCGCGGCGCTGCTGGCCGATGTCAAACAATACCCCGGCCGTTACGTCCACCTCTCGCTTTTCGGGCGCAACCCCGAAAAGATGAAGGAGCGTGCCGACAAGAAGGCCGCCAAGGCTGCTGCCAAGGCTGAGCGCGATTCGCTCAGGCGGCTGCAGTAGCCGTTCAATCCGACATAAAGATGATTTATCCTGCAAACTTCGAGCAGAAGATCGGCTTCGACCGGCTTCGGGAACAGGTTGCAGCGCTTTGCACCATGCGTGCCGCCCGCGGGAAGCTCGCCGAAGAGACTTTCTCGACCTCGGCGCGCGAGATCGGGCGGAGGCTGGAACTTGCCGACCAGATGCGCCTGCTGCTCGACATGGAGCACGATTTTCCCGGCGGGGAATATCCCGACGTCGACCATGTCGTTGCCAAACTGCGTGTCGAAGGGACGTTCCTCGACGTGGGGGAGGTGGTGACCCTGCACCGGGCGCTGAGCCTCGTCGGCAGCGTCGTTGCGTTCATCCTCGCCCGCGAAGGGCAATATCCGGCGCTGTATGCCCGCAGCCGCGGCGTCGAGGCATTCCCCGGGATCGTGCAGCGGATCGACGCCATCGTCGATCGTTTCGGCAATATCCGGGACAATGCTTCGCCGGCCCTGCTGGAGATTCGGCGCGCCATCCGCGAACGCGAAGGGCAGGCCGCCAAGCGGTTGCAGGCGGTGCTCGCCGCCGCCAAAGGGGCCGGTATCGTCGATGCCGACGCCCAGATATCGATCCGCGAAGGGAAGGCCGTGATCCCGGTTGCCGCGGCCAATAAACGCAAGCTGCAGGGCTTCATCCACGACGAATCGGCCACGGGGCGTACGTTCTACGTCGAACCGGTCGAGGTCGTGGAGATCAACAACGAGCTGCGCGAACTGGAATATGCCGAGCGGCGCGAGATCGTCCGCATCCTCTCGGAGTTCACCGATTCGGTGCGCCCCGATGCCGGGCTGATCGCCGCGTCGGGCGACTACCTGGCCGAGATCGACATGCTGCGTGCCAAGGGACGCTGGGCATCGCAGAACGGCTGCGTGAAACCGATCATCTCGGACGACGACCGGCTGGTGCTGAAGAATGCCCGCCCCCCGCTCCTGCAGCAAACCCTGCGGGCGCAGGGGCGCGAGGTCGTACCGCTCGACATGCAGCTCGACCGCCGCAAGCATATCCTTGTCATTTCGGGGCCCAATGCAGGTGGCAAGTCGGTCTGCCTCAAGACCACCGGCCTCGTGCAGTATATGTTCCAGTGCGGGTTCCCCGTTCCGGCATCGGAGGTTTCGGAACTGCCCGTGTTCCGTTCGATCTTCATCGACATCGGCGACGAGCAGTCGATCGACGACGACCTGTCTACCTATTCGTCGCACCTGCTCAACATGAAGAACATGCTCGCGGGGGCTTCGTCGTCGACGCTGGTGCTGATCGACGAGTTCGGGTCGGGTACCGAGCCGGTCATCGGCGGCGCCATCGCCGAGGCCATCCTCGAACGCCTGCTGACCAAAGGGTGCTACGGCGTCATCACGACCCACTATGCCAATATCAAATACTATGCGTCGAATACCGAGGGCATCGCCAATGGCGCCATGATGTTCGACGTGCAGAATATCCGCCCGCTGTTCCGCCTCGAAACGGGCAAGCCGGGCAGTTCGTTCGCCGTGGAGATCGCCCGCAAGATCGGGCTCCCGGAGGATATTATCCGCGCGGCGGGCGAGAAGGCCGGCAGCGACCATATCAACATCGAGAAGCAGCTGCGTGAGATCGCCCGCGACAAGCATTACTGGGAACAGAAGCGCGACCGCATCCGCTTGACCGACCGCAAGGTCGAGGAGTTGGAGCAGACCTATGCCGGGCAGCTGTCGAAGATCAGGGCCGAGCGGCAGGAGATACTCAAAAAGGCCAAGCTGGAGGCGCAGCAGCTGATCGCCGATGCCAACCGGCAGATCGAGAATACGATCAGGACGATCCGCGAGGCGCAGGCCGAAAAGGAGCTGACGCGCCTTGCGCGCCGCGAACTGGACGATTTCCGCGACGCGGTGACGAAGACCGATACGGCGGACAAGGATGCCGAGGTCGCCCGCGAGATCGAACGTATCGAACGCCGCCGTCAGCGGCGTGAAGAACGCAAGGCGCAGCGGGGCGAGGCGCAGGCGGCGGGGGCTGCCCCTGCCGAAGCTCCGAAACCGCGCGAGGTGGAGGCCGGGTCGAAAGTCCGCATGGCCGGACAGGATATGGTCGGCGTGGTGCAGTCGGTCAAGGGGCGCAAGGCGCAGGTCGCCTTCGGCCAGATACTGACTACGGTCGACCGGAAGATGCTGACCGTGGTTTCGAACAGCGAGTTCCGCGAGGCGACACGCCCGCAGACGGCGCGGACGGTGGTGTCGGCCGGCATTTCGGCCCGCAAGCTCAGCTTCAAAGACCATATCGACGTGCGGGGCATGCGTGCCGCCGAGGCGCTGGACGCCGTGCAGGATTTCATCGACGACGCCCTGATGGTGGGCGTGGGGTCGGTGTCGATTCTCCACGGCAAGGGCACGGGGGCTCTCAAGGAGGAGATACGCCGCTACCTGCGCACGGTGCCTGAGGTCGAAAGCGCCCGCGACGAGCATGCCGACCGGGGCGGGGCGGGAATTACGATCGTGACATTTGACCTTTCGTGAGGACGGCTGCCTCCGGCGCTTCCGCTCGCGGCAGCCGCATACTCCGCGTATGTTCCTGCCCCGCCGGCTTCGTGAAGCCCCGGATGCCATCCGCCCGGCGAAAAACGGATAAGATACAGGATGAACTACAAACTCTCGGAAATAGCCGCCGTTGTCGGCGGGAAATTTACAGGCTGCGATGCCGAAGTGCGGTCGGTTGTCACAGACAGCCGTTCGCTGTCGTGCGAACTGGGCTGCTGCCCGATGTTCGTGGCCATGCGCGGTGCCAATCACGACTCGCACGGATTCGTCGCCCAGATGTCGGCGCGTGGTGTGCGTGCGTTCCTCGTCGAACGGGATGTCGAGTGCCCCGCCGATTGCGGCTTCGTGCGTGTGGACAACGCCATCGATGCCCTGCAACGCCTTGCGGCGCACTACCGTGCGCAATTCAGGGGTACGGTCGTCGGCATCACCGGTTCGAACGGCAAGACCGTCATCAAGGAGTGGATCGCCGAAGAACTGCCCGCGGGGATGAAATATTACCGCTCTCCGAAAAGCTACAATTCGCAGCTGGGCGTGCCCCTCTCGGTGCTGATGCTCGAAGGCGACGAGGAGTTAGCCATCTTCGAGGCGGGCATTTCGAAGCCCGGAGAGATGGAGCGGCTGGAGCGCATCATCCGTCCCGACGTGGTTGTTTTTACCTCGATCGGCGACGCGCACCAGGAGAATTTCCTCAATCTCGAGCAGAAGTGCGACGAGAAGATGGTGCTGGCCCGCAATGCTTCGAAAATCGTCTACCACAGCTATTATGAACCGCTGGGGGGCATGGTCGCGGCGCGTTTCGCCGACCGCAAACCCTTCGATGCCGCGGCATTCCCCGAGGTGCCCGAATCGGTCATCGGCAACGCCGCGTCGCGCCGCAATGCCCAGATCGTCGAGGCGTTCTGCGCCGCGATGCACTATCCCGCGCCGTCGTTCGCTTCGGCGCCTACGTTGCCCATGCGCCTCGAGGTGAAGGAGGGCATCAACGATTCGATCCTGATCAACGACGCCTATAACCTCGACCTCAATTCGCTGGCGCTGGCACTCGATTACCTGCACGGCGTGGCGCTGAACCGCCGCCGTACGCTCGTCCTGTCGGATATCTCGCAGAGCGGGCTTTCCGACGACGAACTCTACGGCCGTGTCGCGGGGATGGTCGCACGTGCCGGCGTCGACTTCCTGATCGGCATCGGCCCGCGCCTGAAACGCCATGCCGGTCTGTTCGGCTGCGACAAGGAGTTTTACGCCTCGACCGACGAGTGCATCGCGCGCATCGACCGCAGGGCGGTGGCCGGGCGTGCCATCCTGCTGAAAGGCGCCCGCGATTTCCGTTTCGAGAAATTGGCGCACGCCCTCGCGCGCCGCAGCCATACGACAGTGCTGGAGGTCGACCTCGACGCTATGACGCACAACCTTAATTTCTTCCGTTCGAAGCTCAGCTTCGGTACGAAGCTCGTGGCGATGGTCAAGGCCGGTTCGTACGGTGCCGGCGATTTCGAAGTCGCGCAGCTCTTGCAGCACCAGGGCGTCGATTACCTGGCCGTGGCGTTCGCCGACGAGGGGGTACTGTTGCGGGAGCGGGGCATTTCGATGCCCGTCGTGGTGCTCAACGCCGATGCCGACAGTTTCGATCAGATGATCGCCAACCGCCTCGAACCCGAGATATACAGCCTTCATTCGCTCCGAGCCTTCGCCGGGGCCGTGGTGCATGCGGGCGAGAGCCGTTACCCGATCCATATCAAGCTCGACACGGGTATGCACCGGTTGGGCTTCATGGACGACGAAGTCGGGGCGCTGTGCAAGGCGCTGGCGGAAACCCCGCAGGTCAAGGTCGCTTCGGTCTTCTCGCACCTCAACTGTGCCGACATGCCCGAAGAGGATGCCTATACCCGGGCGCAGATCGCGCTGTTCGACCGCATGAGCGCCCGCGTCGCCGCTTCGCTGCCCTACCCGGTTATCCGCCATACGGCCAATTCGGCCGCCATCGAACGTTTCCCCGAGGCGCAGTTCGACATGTGCCGCCTCGGGCTGGGGCTTTATGGCTTCGGCTACCGGCATAACGGGATGCTGCGTCCCGTCTCGACCCTCCGCACGCGTATCGTGCAGGTCAAGCACCTGCCCGCAGGCGACGCCGTAGGGTATGGACGGGCCGGAAAACTCACGCGTGAAACTACGACGGCGACGATCCCCATCGGATATGCCGACGGGCTCGACCGCCATCTGGGCTGCGGCCGCTGGTCGGTGCTGGTGGCCGGGAGTTCCGCCCCCATCGTCGGACGCATTTGCATGGACAGCTGCATGGTCGACATTACGGGGATTCCCGGCGTGAAGGAAGGCGACGAAGTCGTGGTCTTCTCGCCCGAGCCGGGCAACGACCTGGAAACGATGGCCCGCGTGCTCGATACGATTCCCTATGAGATCATGACCTCGGTTTCGGGGCGCGTAAAACGGATTTACCTCAAAGAATAACGATATGAAATGCTATGATTGCGGCGGTGAAATCGCTTCCGGCACTGATAAGTGCCCCTCCTGCGGTTGTCCCGCCGGGCGCGATGAGGCCGCCGGGTGCCTCGGGGCGCGGCTGCTGACGGCACAGCTCGAATCCGAATCGGCCCTCGACCAGTTGGGCAAGGCCCGCAGCGCCATGTTCGCCGCGGCATTGCTGGCGCTCGCCAGCGGCGTGGTCGAACTGGTCAACGCCCAGGGAAACGGGGTGAGGCTGGTGGTCGGAATCGTGATGCTCGTGCTGGCGGGCGGCTATGTGGCTATCGGCTGCAATGTCCGCAAATCCCCGCTGGTGCTTTCGGTTGCGGGGCTGGTCGTGAGCGCATTTTTCCTGAGCGGTGTTTTCGGGGTGGTGATCGCCGGTGTCATGGCGCTGAGCGTCTGGTTTGCTGTGCTGTATACGAAAGCCGTTGCCCGGGAGCGGGAACTCCGGGCCAAACTCGAAAAACTGAAATAAGATGTACGGAACGCTCTATCTGATCCCGTGTCCGATTTCGGACGAGACGGCACCGTGGGACGTGCTGCCCGCGGCGAACCGTGCCGTGATGGATTCGCTCGACTATTTCATCGTCGAAAACACCCGTTCGGCGCGGCGCTTCCTGTCGAAGGCCGGCATCGCGCGGCCGATCGACACGCTGGAGTTCCGCGAGCTGAACGAACATACCGTCGCCGGGCGTGAGGTCGAAGAGCTGGTGAAACCGCTCGTTGAGGGCCGCTCGGCGGGGGTTGTTTCCGAAGCGGGCGTGCCGGGCGTCGCCGATCCCGGGGCACTGGTCGTCGAGGCGTGCCACCGCCACGGTATCCGCGTAGTGCCGCTCGTCGGGCCGTCGTCCGTCATCCTGGCCGTCATGGCTTCGGGGCTCAACGGGCAGTCGTTCGCCTTCAACGGCTACCTGCCCGTCAAGCCGCCCGAACGGGTGCAGGCGATCCGTCGCTTCGAACGCCGTGCGCAGTCCGAACGCCAGTCGCAGCTCTTCATCGAGGCGCCTTACCGCAATGTGAAGCTGATGGAACAGCTCCTGCAAACCCTTGCCCCCGAGACGCGCCTGACGCTGGCGATGGACATTACCGCTCCCGGCGAATATATCCGTACGCTCCCCGTGCGCGAGTGGCGGTCGGTGCGGCTGCCGGAAATGAACAGGCGCCCGGCGATTTTTATCATCGGGTAGGCATGGCCCGGCGGTTGGTATACAATTTGTTCGAATATAAGACGGAAAATCTGAAAAACACGAGATATGAAAAAGGAAAAAACTTATAATGAGGCTGTTGACGGTGACGAAGGATTCGTTCCCGGTGAAGGTTACCCTTCGTGCGACGGCGAACCCTGTGCCAATGTGTCAGACGATTCGCAGGACGGGACTGACACAATGGCAGACGCTGCCGAAGGCGGCGACAAGGCCGGAGCGGGATCGGATCTGACGGCGGCGCTGGCCGAGTGGCAGGATAAATTCATCCGCCTGCAGGCCGAATTCGATAATTACCGCAAGCGTACGCTCAAGGAGAAGATGGACTTGGTGCAGACCGGCGGTCGTGACGTGCTGCTGGCGATGCTCCCCGTGCGCGACGACGTGCAGCGTGCCGTCGATGCCATGCAGAAGAGCGACGACATCGAGGCGCTGCGTGCCGGCGTGATGCTTATTTCACAGAAATTTACCGATACGCTCCGCCAGAAAGGGGTCACCGAGATCGACGTCAAGGGCAAGGAGTTCGACGCCGACCTCTGCGAGGCGGTGGCTAAATTCGCTGCCGGAGAGGAAATGCAGGGCAAGGTCGTCGACATTGTCCAGACGGGTTATATGCTGGGTGATAAGGTGCTGCGTTTCGCAAAAGTTGTTGTAGGAGAATAATGTCATGGCAGAAAAGAGGGATTACTACGAAGTGCTGGGCGTCCAGAAAAACGCTAACGCTGACGAAATAAAGAAGGCTTACCGCAAGGCGGCCATCCAGTACCACCCCGATAAAAACCCGGGTGACAAGGAGGCCGAAGAGAAATTCAAGGAGGCGGCCGAGGCATACGATGTGCTGTCGAACCCCGACAAACGTGCCCGTTACGATCAGTTCGGCCATGCCGGGATGAGCGGCGCCGCGGGTGGCGGGGCAGGCGGCTTCGGCGGCTTCACCGGCGGCGGTT
>OGJV01000801.1_pt1 | contig 16470 bp, 25 predicted proteins | sample 1572271 | NCBI WGS metagenome assembly OGJV01 (sample SAMEA2582107, study PRJEB24529) | metagenome | biome: Human gut stool | place: China | collected 2011
AATACCTGCCTGTCACGCAGGGGGTCGCGGGTTCGAGTCCCGTCCGTTCCGCCACTTATTAAGAAGCCTCGAGTTAACGCTCGAGGTTTTTTTTCGTCTGTATATCTATTATTGCCAGAATCGCAAAAATCCTCTGCATTTTACGCTCTTTTTCCTCAACAGTCTGAAGCCCATAATCACCTCAGTTAACGAAAATAGCATTAAAAGAGGCATATTATGGCTATCCCTGCATTTGGTTTAGGTACTTTCCGTCTGAAAGACGACGTTGTTATTTCATCTGTGAAAACGGCGCTTGAACTTGGTTATCGCGCAATTGATACTGCACAAATCTATGATAACGAAGCCGCAGTAGGTCAGGCGATTGCAGAAAGTGGCGTGCCACGTCATGAACTCTACATCACCACTAAAATCTGGATTGAAAATCTCAGCAAAGACAAATTGATCCCGAGTCTGAAAGAGAGCCTGCAAAAATTGCGTACTGATTATGTTGATCTGACTCTAATCCACTGGCCGTCACCAAACGATGAAGTCTCTGTTGAAGAGTTTATGCAGGCGCTGCTGGAAGCCAAAAAAGAAGGGTTGACGCGTGAGATCGGTATTTCCAACTTCACGATCCCATTGATGGAAAAGGCGATTGCTGCTGTTGGCGCTGAAAACATCGCTACTAACCAGATTGAACTCTCTCCTTATCTGCAAAACCGTAAAGTGGTTGCCTGGGCTAAACAGCACGGCATCCATATTACTTCCTATATGACGCTGGCGTATGGTAAGGCCCTGAAAGATGAGGTTATTGCTCGTATCGCAGCTAAACACAATGCGACTCCGGCACAAGTGATTCTGGCGTGGGCTATGGGGGAAGGTTACTCAGTAATTCCTTCTTCTACTAAACGTAAAAACCTGGAAAGTAATCTTAAGGCACAAAATTTACAGCTTGATGCCGAAGATAAAAAAGCGATCGCCGCACTGGATTGCAACGACCGCCTGGTTAGCCCGGAAGGTCTGGCTCCTGAATGGGATTAAGCCTCTCTGACAGCTCCTCCGGGAGCTGTTTTTACATGCTCGCTAAGGAAATCGATAAAAGCCCGGATGCGCGTACTTACCGCACGGTCGCTGTAATAGACGGCACTGAATGGCATTTCCACTGGCAACACTTTATCTGCCATTAACTCCACCAATTCTCCGCGAGCGATTTCTTTGTCGATCATGTAGTCGGACAAACACGCAATCCCGTTGCCACTCAGGCAAAGCTGTTTCAGTGTTTCCCCACTATTGGATGACAAACCGTACTTCACCTCATGTAATTGTCCATCACTACAGGCTATCGGCCAGGTATTGAGGGAAGCGGGTTCAGTGAATCCCAGGCAAACATGTTGCTTTAAATCGTCGATCGTTTCTGGCTTCCCGTAGCGGGAAATATAATCGGGGGAGGCGATAATTTTTCGATAACTGTTAAATAACGGCCTGGCACGTAAGCTGGAATCCGTTAACGTACCAGCGCGTATCGCGACATCCACTTTTCTTTCGATCAAATTAATAATCGTTTCGGAGGAGACTAGCGACAAAGTGACTTCCGGATAGCGTTCACGGAAAGGCTTAATTAACGGCATCAGAAAGTGCAGCACCACTGGAGTTGCGGCATCGATCCGTAACAGTCCACGCGGTGTATTACGCGTCTCCATAATTTCTGATTCTGCCGCTGCCATCTCCTGCAAAATTGACTGTACGCGACGAAAATAACGCTCGCCTTCTTCCGTCAGGCTAAGTTGTCGCGTGGTCCGATTAAGCAGGCTAACGCCAAGTTTCATCTCCAGCTTTTTCACCGCCCGGCTTACCGCTGAGTTTGCTTGCCCTAATTGTTCCGCTGCCCGGCTAAAGCTGCCGCTTTCGACGACCGAAACAAAAATGGCGAGTTCTTCCGACGTGGCTTTCATTTTTGCTCCTGTTGCAAAATAGAAGAGATATTTTGAATTTATTTGTCATTAAACCATCAGGATGCGTGATATGTCATGCGATTTAATGTTCTCCATAATGAGCAAAATTCTGACCGGTGTAAGCACTTGCTTACATAACAATATACAATTGCTCGTTGAAAGAGTGAGCTAAAATCCCTATAACAGTAGAACCCTCCCGAGTGCGGAAGGGTTGACGTAATAGAGGTTTCAAAGTCAAAAGTGCGAAAAAACACCTATGCCATGCGCTATGTTGCCGGACAACCTGCGGAAAGGATCTTACCGCCGGGGTCTTTTGCGAGCATCGGCCAGGCATTACCACCTGGGGAACCGTTAAGTACCGAAGAGCGTATTCGGATCCTGGTGTGGAACATATACAAACAGCAACGCGCTGAATGGTTGTCGGTATTAAAGAACTACGGCAAAGATGCACATCTGGTGTTATTGCAGGAAGCGCAGACAACGCCAGAGTTAGTACAGTTTGCGACCGCTAACTATCTTGCCGCCGATCAGGTACCCGCTTTCGTGCTGCCACAACATCCTTCTGGCGTAATGACCCTTTCGGCGGCACATCCAGTGTATTGCTGCCCGTTACGTGAACGAGAACCCATTTTGCGTCTGGCGAAGTCGGCACTGGTGACGGTCTATCCATTACCTGACACCCGCCTGTTGATGGTGGTTAATATACACGCCGTCAACTTCAGTCTGGGCGTGGATGTCTATAGTAAGCAGTTACTTCCTATTGGTGATCAGATAGCTCACCACAGCGGCCCGGTCATTATGGCGGGAGATTTCAATGCCTGGAGCCGTAGAAGGATGAACGCGTTATATCGCTTTGCGCGGGAAATGTCGCTGCGCCAGGTGCGTTTTACCGATGATCAGCGCCGTCGGGCGTTTGGTCGCCCGCTCGATTTTGTTTTCTACCGTGGTCTGAACGTCAGTGAAGCTTCTGTACTGGTTACGCGCGCTTCCGATCACAATCCGCTACTCGTTGAATTCAGTCCCGGCAAGCCTGATAAATAAGGTATGTCAGGTCTGCCACAGGGCAGACCAACGTTTGTCGCTGCGCAAAACGTGAGCACGGTGGTGGCGTATGACTTATCTGCCCACATGCTGGATGTCGTGGCACAAGCTGCCGAAGTCCGGCAACTGAAAAATATCACCACCCGCCAGGGTTATGCCGAAAGTCTGCCATTTGCCGATAACGCATTTGATATTGTTATCAGCCGTTATTCTGCCCATCACTGGCATGATGTTGGTGCAGCACTGCGTGAAGTGAACCGGATATTGAAACCTGGCGGTAGGCTGATTGTGATGGACGTAATGTCTCCGGGCCACCCAGTGCGCGACATCTGGTTACAGACGGTAGAAGCATTACGCGATACCTCTCACGTACGAAACTACGCCAGCGGTGAGTGGTTGACGTTAATCAATGAAGCCAATCTGATAGTTGATAATTTAATTACAGATAAGTTACCGCTGGAATTTTCTTCATGGGTCGTGAGAATGCGTACGCCAGAAGCGTTAGTAGACGCTATTCGCATTTACCAACAGAGCGCATCGACAGAGGTGAGAACGTATTTTTCCTTGCAGACTGATGGCTCTTTCACCAGTGATATCATCATGGTAGAAGCACATAAAGCGGCATAAATAAAAAAGGCACCGGGGGAATCGGTGCCTTTTTATTATCTGGTTTGTCAGGAATCTGGCATGTTGTTGTTTTTCACAAACAACGTCAGCTTGTCGCCTGGTTGCAGATTCGCAGTGTCGCTGTTCCAGCGCATCACATCTTTGATGTTCACGCCGTGGCGTTTAGCAATGCTTGAAAGCGAATCGCCTTTGCGCACACGATACGTAATGCTATCGCTGTTGTTTGCCAACCGCTGTGCGCTACTGCCTGCACCAATCGTCAAACTTTGGCCTGGCTTCAGCTTAGATCCGCGCAGTTTGTTCCACTGCTGCAAATCTTTGGTGCTTACGCCGAGACGTGAAGCGATGCTTGAAAGCGTGTCGCCAGAGCGTACGGTGTAAACACGGCTGTTAAGCGGCGTATTGTCGGCAACCAGCGTCGACTGTACAGCAGCAATTTCGCCTGAAGCGAGAGATTCACGCAGTTGATCTGCATGCTTCTTTGGCACCATCACGTACTGCGGCCCACTTGCGCCCAGCGTGGAGCCTTTCACGCCAGCGTTGAATGTCTTCAGCTTGCTGACGGAAATCCCCGCCATATCTGCAACCTTCGCCATTTCAACCGGGCTACTCAGGTGCACACGCGCCAGAGCACGGCTTTCATCGGTCGTTGGCAGACGTACGCCATAACGCTTGCTGTTTTTGAGAATATCACTCAATGCCAGCATTTTAGGCACGTACTGCTTCGTTTCCTGCGGCAACGGTAACGACCAGAAGTCCGTGGATTTCCCACGCGCTTTGTTCGTTTTAATTGCCTTCATGACCCGACCTTCGCCGCTGTTATAAGCCGCTACGGTCAGAAGCCAGTCGCCGTCAAACATTTTGTTCAGACGCTGCATCATATTCAGCGCGGCAGTTGTTGAAGCAACAACATCGCGACGCGCGTCATAATTGCGGGTCTGTTTCAAACCATAATTGCGCCCCGTGCTCGGAATGATCTGCCAGATGCCTGCGGCATTGGCGCCAGACGTTGCGTGAGGATCAAAAGCGCTCTCCACTATGGGTAGTAGTACCAGTTCCATAGGCATGTTACGTTTTTTAACTTGCCCTGCTATCCAGTACATATACGGCTCTGCCCGTAAAGTTACATCGTGGAGATAGCTCTTATTGCGTAAATATTTCTGTTTCTGTTCGCGAATCCGGTCATTTTCCGGAATTCCCATCTTTAGCTCGTCGCCAATGAAAGCCCACAAGTCACCATCTGGCGCGATAGACGTCCCATCGTCCATCCATCGTGCCTGACTTGTAAACTTTGCTGCTTCCCCTTGACCAGCTGCAGAAAGGCTCTGTGCGTGCTGTTGAACGTTGCCGGTACTCTGGCAACCCACGAGCAGGACAGAGGCGAGTAATATCGCTTTTGCCTTCATGTGTGTGTCAATAGTTGCTTAAAAGACGACCGATCATAACGGCGAACGGAGCCGATGACAAGAAAGTTTTATCAGAACCTATCTTTCTTTGACCTTAACCATGCAAAACGCTCTTCAGGTTGTTGCAATAATGTTTCTTCATTAATTACATTAATTAAATCAATATCTTCCGTTCTTAAAAAAACATTAATTTGCCGCTCATTTTTCAGAATTACGGGTAGTGTTATTTGATTTTTTGCCCGTAACTCCTTAACTTTACGATAATAATCATTTATGGACAAATCGTGCGGAAGAATACTCAAAGCAAACTTCATATTTGATAAGGTATATTCATGAGCACAACATACCAATGTATCGTCAGGTAACACACTTAACTTTTTAAGTGATTGATACATTTGTGATGCTGTCCCTTCAAACAACCGACCACACCCACCAGAAAACAGTGTGTCGCCGCAAAATAGATAAGGTTTACTGAAGTAACAGATATGTCCTAAAGTGTGACCCGGCGTAGCAATTACACTAAATTCATGCCCCAAAACGAAGGCAGTTTCGCCATCTTTGACTACCTGTGTTGTTCCCTTATCTTGTGTCTCTTGTGGACCATACACCACAATTTGTGGAAACTTTTCCACCAGTTCTTTTACGCCGCCAACGTGATCGTGGTGATGGTGGGTGAGAAATATGGCCTCCGGTTGCCAGTTATTGGCGGCAATGGCGTTTAATACTGGCTCTGCGTCTCCGGGATCGACAATCAGGCAGCGACCTGCTTCATCATTCAAAACCCAGATGTAATTGTCATCAAAGGCGGGAATACTGTTAAGATTCATAGATTACCTCTTAGTGTGAAACGGAAGGTTGTGATGAAACCGGCAAGAGTCCCTCAAACTGTCGTGGCTCCTGATCGCTGGGGCGATTTGCCCTGGGGAGAGCTTTATCGCAAGGCGCTGGAGCGCCAGCTCAACCCGTGGTTCACTAAAATGTATGGTTTTCATCTGCTTAAGATTGGCAATTTAAGCGCAGAAATCAATTGCGAAGCGTGCGCGGTTTCTCATCAAGTGAATGTTTCTGCGCAAGGAATGCCCGTCCAGGTGCAGGCGGATCCACTTCATCTTCCTTTTGCCGATAAATCCGTTGATGTTTGTCTACTGGCACATACATTGCCGTGGTGCACCGATCCGCATCGTTTATTGCGTGAAACCGATCGGGTATTGATTGATGATGGCTGGCTGGTGATTAGTGGCTTCAATCCCATTAGTTTAATGGGATTACGCAAACTTGTGCCGGTATTGCGAAAAACCTCGCCCTATAACAGCCGGATGTTTACTCTGATGCGGCAACTGGACTGGCTCTCTTTGTTGAATTTTGAAGTGCTGCACGCCAGCCGTTTCCACGTTCTCCCGTGGAACAAACACGGAGGAAAACTATTGAATGCGCATATTCCTGCGCTTGGTTGCTTACAACTTATTGTTGCCCGGAAACGGACTATTCCTTTAACGCTAAACCCGATGAAACAGAGTAAAAACAAGCCACGAATTCGCCAGGCGGTTGGAGCCACCCGGCAATGTCGTAAACCACAAGCTTAAACTTCGACTTGGTAGCCCGTATCTTCCAGTGTGGGATTCATCGCCGCGGCACGAGCCAGTTCATCACAGCGTTCGTTTTCCGGGTGTCCGGCATGGCCTTTAACCCATTCCCATTTGATTTGATGTTGCCCTAGGGCAGCATCAAGACGTTGCCAGAGATCGACATTTTTTACTGGTTTTTTGTCTGCGGTTTTCCAGCCACGTTTTTTCCAGTTATGGATCCACTGGGTGATACCCTGGCGGACATACTGGCTGTCGGTACTCAAAATGACTTCGCAATGTTCTTTTAACGCCTCCAGCGCGACAATAGCGGCCATCAACTCCATACGGTTGTTGGTGGTGCGGGTGTAGCCTGCGCTAAAGGTTTTCTCGCGTCCGCGATAGCGTAAAATAGCGCCGTAACCCCCAGGTCCTGGATTGCCCAGACACGAACCATCGGTGAAAATTTCTACCTGTTTAAGCATCTCTGGTAGACTTCCTGTAATTGAATCGAACTGTAAAACGATAAGTCTGACATAAATGACCGCTATGAGCACTGCAATTACACGCCAGATCGTTCTCGATACCGAAACCACCGGTATGAACCAGATTGGTGCGCACTATGAAGGCCACAAGATCATTGAGATTGGTGCCGTTGAAGTGGTGAACCGTCGCCTGACGGGCAATAACTTCCATGTTTATCTCAAACCCGATCGGCTGGTGGATCCGGAAGCCTTTGGCGTACATGGTATTGCCGATGAATTTTTGCTCGATAAGCCCACGTTTGCCGAAGTAGCCGATGAGTTCATGGACTATATCCGCGGCGCGGAGTTGGTGATCCATAACGCAGCGTTCGATATCGGCTTTATGGACTACGAGTTTTCGTTGCTTAAGCGCGATATTCCGAAGACCAATACCTTCTGTAAGGTCACCGATAGCCTTGCGGTGGCGAGGAAAATGTTTCCTGGTAAGCGCAACAGCCTCGATGCGTTATGTGCCCGCTACGAAATAGATAACAGTAAACGAACGCTACACGGGGCATTACTCGATGCCCAGATCCTTGCGGAAGTTTATCTGGCGATGACCGGTGGTCAAACGTCGATGGCTTTTGCGATGGAAGGAGAGACACAACAGCAACAAGGTGAAGCAACAATTCAGCGCATTGTACGTCAGGCAAGTAAGTTACGCGTTGTTTTTGCGACAGATGACGAGCTTGCAGCACATGAAGCCCGTCTTGATCTGGTGCAGAAGAAGGGCGGAAGCTGCCTCTGGCGGGCATAAATACCTGTAAAAGGCGCTAAAAATAGCGACTTGGGCGATTTTTGCAGCAAACGATTCAAAAGATGAGAAAAACCGTTGACGAAGGTCGAGGCAATCCGTAATATTCGCCTCGTTCCCAACGGAACACAACGCGGAGCGGTAGTTCAGTCGGTTAGAATACCTGCCTGTCACGCAGGGGGTCGCGGGTTCGAGTCCCGTCCGTTCCGCCACTATTCGAGGCCATGCTATTGATTAGCATGGCCTTTTTTATATCTGTATTTTTCGGTATGCCATCCAGTATGCCATTGCCGTCCGGCTTGCGCTGGCTCACCTGAGATAGCATCGGACAACTCACTCTCCTCTCATCTCGCTGCCAATGCTCCCGGATAGTGTCGGGCGATGATGTCGTTCAGCTTATCGACCAGCTCAGGTCGCTTGAATACGATGTGTGCGGTTCCCTTCTGAAAGTATTTAATCACAAACATCTCATCCTCATAGTGGTTGCTGTGCCGGTTTTCATGAATATGGTCTCCCAGCCGACGGGTAACGTCAGCGCGGTTGTCGGGCACAGGCTTTCCATCCAGTAGCACCAGCATGCGCTCAATGTCTGCCAGTCGGTCACGTTGCCAGCCCCAGTTCAGCCCAAATCCCCATCTGTCACATTTGACCAGTCCTGTAACAATGATTTTTGTGCCGAACTTGCAGGGGCTATTGGTCTTATAGTTCCAGGATAGCCCTTTAAATACATTGATTACACCCCGCTCAAACACCTCACCTTTGCTCTGATGCAGTTGCTCAAATGTGCTCAGAATGTTGGCTTCGCTGACAGCCGGAATATCCTCCCCTTCAAGGTTTTTGTACCACTCATCACGGGCCTGAGCATCCATCAGGCTCAGCATCCCCGATTTCTTCATCAGGTCTTTCCAGATACCACGATCAATATTGCGGGAGATCGCCTTCATCGCGGTTTCGGGTTTCTCCATCAGCCAGCAGTCGTAACGGTATTGCCGCACTCCCCATTCATTCGCTTTGCCCCCGCCAATACTGTCGGTGAGTGCAGAAATATCATTAAGCTGATGAATAAGGATTTCTGTCAGGCCCAACGCTGCATTACGTCCGGTAACAATGCGCTCAATGCTGGTGGAGCAAATCACATCAGTGTGATCGGTTAATACCCCGGATTCAATTGTGCTCATATTCAGGGACTCCATAAATGCGCAACGCCAGCCGGTTTACGGGCTGGCGCATATGCTGGTAGTGTGGGAAGGTGGGTTATTTCGTCTTTACATGTTGCAGGAGTTTAAGATGACGGAGGTCACTGACATCTTTACGTGCCTGCTCAATCCAGGGCAGTAGTGCGGCTGAATCGGTGTTGTCTTCGTCATTGTCGAAGATAATCGGTGTGTCGCAGTTAATGTTGTCACGCAGCCAGTCAATCAGAATATCGAGTGCAGTTTCGGTGGTTAATGTCAGCATGAGATGTTCCCTGTGGTTACAGGTGAGAGGGCTCACCAGTCGAAAGTGACAAAACCGGGCAGAACATCGCCGTCCCTGTCCAGATGCAGAATGTCGATCCCGTAGCGTTTCATCAGAACGATGACCAGACGACGGCAGGCTCCGGAGAATCCCAGGGCTTTCAGGCGCAGCGACGGGTGACATCGGGCATTGAGCCGGAGCAGCCAGCCGTAGCCGGTATCGTGTATCCAGTCGGCATTGCCAGCGGTGTTTGCTTCAGCCAGTAGCTGGTTGTCTTCCAGGGTAATATGCGCAGTACTGCAACATATGCCCGGCAGTCGCACAGGGAGAGGAAGTGGATCTTCAATAACCTGCTTTCCGGGGATGTCAGCTACGCGAAGCGAGTAACCGTTATCACAGACCACATCGATAAGGTCAGTGAGTTCAATGCCGTCGATATCAACGACGATCCGGCCCATGTTGAGGGCCAGAACGTTGATGGCGTCGGCTTCCACGTTAACGGACAGCTTCACTGGACCTCCCCGCTGTATTTGCCGCCGGTGATATCGGTAACAGCTTTGTAACCGCTGCGGGTCATCAGCCCGGTTGCCTTACGGGCACGAAGAATATCGATGCTGCTGATAAGCGGTGACTGCTCTTGCGCGCTGAAGCCGCTACGATCGGTGCGCACCAGGTCGTATTTCTCCACGATAAAATTTACGGCATCGCACAGTGAGATCCCGGCGTTGATATGCTCCTGGATCACACCGTCGTTGCCAAACGGCGTGTCGTTGAGCGTCAGGCCATAGTGTTTGTCCAGCAGGTATGTGAGCAGGGTCTGCCAGACGGTTACAGGCGACGGGCAGGACTGCGCCACCCGTTTTCGGGATACAGGTAAAATGCTCATTCAGGTTATCTCTGTTAAATAAATGAAAGGAATGAAGGGTGGAAGGATTTAACGCGGTACGTTACTGCCGGATGGCTTCCAGTGCGGCTTCCAGTGTGAACCAGTTAATACCCTGTTCTGCGTCGTGATGGCTGGCAGCATGGCGTAATGCCGCTCTGGCCTCTTCTGTCGTAACAGAGTCATCCACATTGCGTACATCGTCTTCGTACCAGACCGAACACAGGACGAAGTCGTCGTGTTGATGCTGTTGCAACAGTTCAATGACTTCGCTGACTTTACAGGCGTGTGGCATGGCGATTAGTCTCCGGGTTGTGCTTCAGGTGGGGTCGGGTAAATCGCTGTATAGATGTACCCGTGCGAGCCGAGGGAGTCGGCTTCACAGGTCAACCCTTTTGCGAAAAGCATAACGCTGTGCGAGTGGCGGGGATTAAGTTCTCCGGTGGAGAGCATCAGCTCAAGTTGTTTCATCAGTACCGGAAATGCCTGGTCAAGATGACGTAAATCCGCCTCGCTGAACTGCCCGGTGATGCTGGCGCGGTCAGCCAGATAATGCAGTCGGTTGCCTTCCTGCACCAGACGGGCTCCCAGGCGCAGTGTAATCTCCCGCTGCAGGCCCCTGGTAGGGTTGCTCATTACAGTTCTCCACTATTGTCAGTTCAGGGTGATGCTCATCAGGCAGGTATAGGGCCCATTGCGGTCCTGGCGGCGTTCGGCGTATACCGCGAGGACTCCGGCGATATCCGGAACGTCCCTGCCGGTGTAATGACAGACGCTACCGTGCCACTGGTATTTGCCGGTGCAGTAGCGAAAGATTCGGGACTCAGGATGCTGGCGGTATATCGTCATTGCCCTGCGTTTACTGATAATTTTCATGTAATACCTCAAAGCAGACCGTGTTCTGCGAACGAATAGATTTGCCTGCCACCGACAATCAGATGGTCAGGGACACGGATATCCACCAGCTGAAGCACCTGAACCAGTCGCTGCGTGAGGGTTTTGTCGGCCTGGCTAGGTGTCGTCTCGCCGGAAGGATGGTTATGCGCGAGTATCACCGCCGCCGCGTTGAAGTGCAGAGCACGTTTGACCACCTCCCGGGGATGCACCTCGGTGCGGTTAATCGTGCCGGTGAAGAGCGTTTCATGGGCAATCAACTGATTCTGGTTGTCCAGATACAACACCCGGAACTCTTCCCGCTCAAGCGCGGCCATATGCAGTCGCAGCCATTCACGTACGGCGTGGGTAGAGGTGAAGGCTACGCCGGGCTCATGCAGGTGGCGGTCCAGAGCCCTGAGCGCCCGCTGAATGAGACGCCGGTCCTGTGGCGTCATCTCGCCGGGTAAAAAGGAAAGCTGTTTCATCTGTTGCTCCTTCGGTCAGTCGATAATACGCAGAATGGCGTGAGCCTCTGGATGTTGCATGGCATACTCCCGCAGGCGGTAATAGTGTGCGGTCATCGCGTCACATTCTGTACGGCAGGCATGGTGGCTATACGTAATCAGGCAGACAGCAATACCTGCTGCTTCTGCACTCATTTGGGCATCGTTACCGTTCAGGCAGTTAAACAGACGCCATGTCTCATCGTTGTCAGGCTCGGGGGACATAAATGCGCCGCCATTGCTGAGGGTGTAGAACGACCAGATACCACCGCTGTAGCCCTCACAGAAGCGGTCCATCCAGGCGAAGATATGCGGCTCCAGGAGTAGCCACTGCGGGATAGCGCCAAAGTACTGTGGCCAGAAATCGATACGCTGTTCATCGGGGACCGGCGTGACGGTCAGTTCAAATTCGGGTTGGTTAGCGGGTGCGAGGTCGTGCTGCGTCTGTGTTGTCATGGGTATGTCTCCGTCAATAAAAACGCCAGCGGCGATGGCTGGCGTATGGGGATATAAAGTGTGTTCGGGGAGGTGAATGCGGGTAAATGCTTCGCGATCAGCGGGGGGCCGTGTCTGTACGGATGCCTGAGGTGCGGATATAGCGGTTAAGACCTTCACCGGCATCCGGCTCAAAGTTCCATGCCCGCCAGACCATCCGGCCTTCAGTATCACGAACCACCAGACGGAAGTGACTGCCCTGGTCGTCTTCGAGTGTGATATTGCTGTACGTGGTAGTGACCGCTTGCGCTTGTCTCCGGGTGAAAGGCCCCGGTGGCAGCAACACGGATTGGGTCATTTTCGGGCTCCTGATAAAAGAAAACCCCGGCAGCCTGCTAGCTGTCGGGGTGGATTTGCTGGGGAAGATACTACTATCAGTCGTTGCTGCAGTCTCCGAGAGTGGACAGAACTTTCTCAGCGTTCTTCCGGTCCGCAGTGAAGGTCCCTGCTTTGTGGTCATTGACGTAGACGTCGAACTGCCCGGCCTCAGAGATATTGCTGATGAAGTCAAACCAGGCGTTATCGCCGTTACGCCAGCCCAGGCTGGACGGAATAATGTACTGCTGGTGATCCATCACTACGGTGATAGTAGTGTCGTCATCGTGCGAACTGACCATCTTGTCATCGGCAAGGGTAAGAAAGACTGAATGCTGATAGAAACCATTCTGGTCCGGGTTCCCTGTGCAGTTGATGGTAAACGTCTTTCCGCTGGCTTCGGTCACGCTGTATTCCGTATTGCCCTGACCGTAACCCTGCTGCCAGAACCCCGGGATAGCAGAGGCATTAAAGCTCGCGAGCAGTACACCCGCCAGCATAAACCGACTTAGTGAAAGTATTGTCATTCTTGTCTCCTTTGTCGTTGTTTTATTCCTGATTGTCAGGGTTCGAGGGTATCAGTAGCTGCCCCATCAGTTTGCCGTCATGGGCGTACTCAAAGTATTTTTCTTTGGTATACGGGTCCGTCACCTCCTGGTATTCCAGTTTGATGTTATCGGCAATACACAGCGCATTCATCAGTGGCTGGACGGTTTTTTCCTGCATATCCACGAGGTAGTAGTAACTGCCATCCTCGCAGCCATCGGGCGACTGGCGGGTACGTAAAACCTGCAAGGTGGGACCGGATAAGTAGTCAACCTGTGACCATTCTTCGCTGACATCATCCTGGTGGCTGACCACATCACTGAAACGCGGTGGGGTGAGGTCCTTAAATTTACTGATGGCCTTCAGGTCATCACTTCTGTCATCGCATGCGATGAGAAACAGAGTGATGGCAACCAGCGCCAGCAGAGGCAGTGTTTTACGTTTCATTATTTTTTTCCTGAAATCAGACGAACCACTTTGGCAAAGACATAAATGCCCACGAAAATACCCACCGGCACGCCGACGAACGGTGTCAGCGCGACACTGGCAGCACCGGCTGCGCCACCTCCCGTCAGCAGTGCGGCAACAGTGGCAAGGGTCAGGGCCGCGAGACTGTCGGACACCCCGGTTTTGTTCAGAATGATGACGATGACAACAATGGCGATAATGGCAATAACGGGCATAGGGCTCCTCCCTGTTGCCGGGTTGATAACAACGCTTGCGCTATTCTGGTGAGCTGTTGGCCGGAACAAACGTAAGCAGTGACTGCTGGATAAAGCGAAAATGGGGTAAGGACTGAATAAAGCCCGGGTCTTCAACAAGACGACACAGACTGTCGTTACGCCGGAAAGTCTCCTGCAGGGGCTGAACCAGATGGATTTCATCCAGGGAGAATACGGCGATATGTCCGTCGTGCTCTGCCACCAGATACCAGGCCTGCTGGTGGATAAGTAACCGGCAGGGAGCCAGCCGCTCACAGCGCTGCCCCTCGGCAATCAGAGTCACCCGCCTGCGCCCGGTAATGGCCTGAATCAGTCGCCAGAAAGACAATGCGCCTGATGGCGAAGGAGCCGGACTGGCGGGTGCGATTACGCAGGGAGACTCATCGCACATCAGCAGTGCGTTTACCAGACGACGGTCAAAGCCAGGGAAAAGACCGGCCATCCCGCTGCGGTGGGCAAAGATAAGCACGTCGGGCACCATCTGCGTCTCACTGCCCGCAGTGCGTAAGCGGCAATATCCGGACTGATACTCCAGGTCCAGATACATCAGCCGCTCACGAAAATCACGCCGCAGCGTGCGCACCGACACACCAAACTCAGCGGCAAGCTTACGCACACTCAGCGTTTCCCCTGCCACCAGACGGCTGATTATCAGTGACAGCCTGACAGCCAGCCGGTCATGGCGGCGTTCTGCCTGTGTCATGAGACGTTCTCCGTGAAAGTTAACTGACTGAAAATGATGTGATTACTTTAAAGAGGGGGTCGGACAAGGTATGGACACCACAGAAACTATTTTTCATTTCTGCAAAAGCCAGAGGCAGCGGGGGTTACAGGCCTTCCCTCGGTGAGTGAGGACCGTCAGCACGGTGCGATGCGGACAGGTGGTGTCCGATATTAACAAAGCAGCAACATTAAACGGTCACTGCAGTTGCGTGAGCAGGGCTTCCGCCATCACCCACAGTGCCCGGTTAAGTTTCACGTCCCCGTCGATACCGCGAACGGCACGGGTATGTGACCGTCCTCCTTTGGCATTACGGCCACTGAGCCCGCCCTTAATCAGGTTCTCCTGAATACGCTGGCACGTGGTCCACAGGTCATTGCTCTCATCCTGCCAGCGGCGAGGGGAGAGGATCTGCGATTCAGTCACCGGCTGGTGGTCTTCACCAAAGCGGTATGTGAGAGCGGCTTTTGCCAGTGCCTGCTGTGCCGGAGGCGGCAACAGCAACGACTGCATGGCATCCCGTTTCTCCTCCACCCGGTCAAAAATCCCCAGTACCTCATACGCGCCTTCAATCACCTGACTCACCACGTCCCCCTTGTGCGGCACCCGTACTTCGCCAAACGACTCGCCACAGACAAGGCCGTTCTGACAAACCGCACGAAATAGTCCCGGCAGCATCTGGTACGAACTGCTGCCATCGTGAGAGTTGAGCAGGATTATTTCTGGTACCTGTTTTCCATTAATCTGCCCCTCACGTCGCAGACGCAGCATGTGCTTTGTGTGTTCGCGACGACCTGGGTCACGTACACGGGTCTGACAGGCAAAGAACGGCTGGAAGCCTTCCCGCTGCAGGCTGTCCAGCAGGGAAATGGTGGGTATATACGTGTAGCGTTCACTACGAGACTCGTGTTTGTCCTCGCTGAATACGCTGGGCACCACCCGTAACAGCTCTTCACGGGTTAAGGGACGGTCACGACGAATAAGATTTGCAGCGCCAAAGCGCGAAGCCAGACGGGTCATAAGCAGACTCCTCATAACGGGAAAAACAATAAAAGAAAGCCCTGTCGCACAGGCGACAGGGCTCGTGAAATAACAGGGATGGATTAAATACTCAGAAGAAGAAATCCCAGACGGCGCGGGCCACAGAGACCACGGTGGTGCGCACGGCCTGAATGACGGCCCGCACAGGTGTGGGTATCAGAGGAAAGGCACTGATGCTATCGAGTAGAGCACCGACGGTTTCACCAAAATCGCTTCGAGCCTGTTCCCGGACTACCGTCGTGCGAAAGGAAGGCTGGAGTTGCGACACCACCGGGCTGGTGGCCTCACGTGGCAGGCACTTAATCATCCGCTCGGCCATCACCCTAAGCCCCCATTGTAGACGGACCGACACAGCACACACCGGATGTACGGGCTGGAACAGCTCATGCAGCAGGCAGATTTTGCGGCTGATATTCTGCTTCTGCGCCGTGGACAATTGACCACTACCGCTGGTGGGTTCAGTCTTGTCCGACTGGCTGATAACAAACAGCACCTTATGCCGGAATGCCTCCCCAATCACCTGATGATAAAAATGCTCATCCACCGCCAGCGCCCGGTCATCAGCCTTAATCAGCCACAGTACCAGATCGAGCCGGGAAAGTTGTTCACGGTACAGCGCAGCATACTCGGTATCGCGAACGCTACTTTCCCCAGCGCCGGGCAGATCCACCAGCGTCATATAGCGGTCGCCAACCTGCAGGCGAAAGCTCAGTGGTTCACGGGTACAGGCCTCCACATCGCTGACCGGCGATACCTCTCCAGCAAACAGGGCATTGCAAAGGCTACTCTTTCCCGCTCCGGTTTTACCCATAATGCCGATCACTGGCTCGTAGTGAGCAAGCTGGTTTATCTGTTGCAGAATACGCTCTGATGCCCACTGTGGCAGGCCAGAAAGCGTCCTCTGCAGCGACTGCAAGCCTTCAGATTTTTTCATCATTACTCCTCTGAAAATGAATATAAAAACAGCAGAACCGTGAGATTCCGCCGTTAATTAGGTATGTTCAGGAGAATGGGTAATGACTCCAACTTATTGATAGTGTTTTATGTTCAGATAATGCCCGATGA
>OGJV01000808.1_pt1 | contig 16380 bp, 10 predicted proteins | sample 1572271 | NCBI WGS metagenome assembly OGJV01 (sample SAMEA2582107, study PRJEB24529) | metagenome | biome: Human gut stool | place: China | collected 2011
GTTCCATTTAACAAGATGGGCAATAAAGTATTTGAAAGAGGACCAGCCGATGGAAACAGTACTGGTAGTTCTAAGCCCAATTCAAAACAGAAGTCTAAATTAGCTAAGAACTGGAAGTACCAAGAAGGTGGAGTTCTTGATAAGCTAAATCAAATGATTCAAGAAGCAGTAAAGAAATAATATGAATATATTTCTATTTGATAATGTAAAAAATGAAGTAGTAATTAATGAGCCAGAAATACTTCTTACTAAGGAGTTTGCGGCATTATGGACTGATAAGAGAAATATCACAGCTAAAGATAAAACTGGTACAAGAAGAACCAGAGCATATAGAGAGTTTACTTATATATATTTGATGATTGATTGGCAATCACAGTATGCTCAATATGCAGAAAAAGATAGACATCAGGCTGCTATGGAAGATAGCAATTTAACCGATGAAGAATTTAATGATCCTGAGTTCAGAGCTGCCTGTAGAAAATACAGAGAAATACAAGACTCGGATAGACAAATTAGATTAATTAAAGCAGCTCAAAATAAATGTGATGAACTTACAGACTACTTCGAAGAAGGTTCAGATTTAATGGAAAGAGACCCAATTAATGGAAAGCCTATATTTAAGGCTAAAGATGTAATGTCAGAGCTTTCCTCAGTATCTAAAGTATTAGATGAACTAGATGAACTAGAACGAAGAGTTAAAGCTAAAAAGAAAGCTGAGACTGGTTTACGTGGAGATAAACAAGAAGGTTTTACACCTAGAACTAAATAATTATGGCTAGAGGACGTAAACCGAAAATAAAAGAATCTCCAATGGTTCAAGAGATTATTGCTAAAGTAGTAGAAAAAGAACCAGAAGAGGCACCAGTAATTCTTCCAGTTAAAAAGGAAGGGGAATGGGACTTTAAAATTGGAGAACCTATAGAGTTCTTTGATTCTAGAATGTCTTATGAATTAACTGGTTATAAACCAATAGATGATGTAAATGGACTAGATTTTGATCCAGAATGGTTCATGCAGTCTAGACGTATTAAAGAAGCTACAGGCAAATACTGTGACTTTAAATTTGGAACTAAACCTTACAATAATTTTTGGGAAGAAGAGTATAGAAGATGTAGAGATGGATATACTGTAAATGGTTATACCCTTACAGGTGATAATTACTTCTTTATTAACTATTATAGGCTACCTAATCTAACAAAAGCAGAACAAGCAAGGGGTGGTAGAAGTATTGACTTTCCAGAATTCTATGTAAAACAGTATGAATACTTCCATTATATAGAATTATGTAAGAGGTTAAGAATGAATGCCATTGGTCTAAAATCCAGAGGAGTTGGGTTCTCTGAAATAGGTGCTGCAATTGCAGTTAATACATATTCAGTAAGACCCCATTCACGATCTGTAGTAGCTGCTCAGCAATCTAACTATGTAGAGTCTACACTAGCTAAGTGTTGGACTCAGCTTAACTTTTTAGATGAGGAAACCGAAAATGGATTTAAGAAGCTAAGACAGAAGAAAGATTCTACATTACATAAAAGAGCATCTAGTATAACTACTGAAGGAACCGAAACTGGATGGATGTCAGAAATAGAAGGGATTGTTGCAGATAAGCCTAATAAGATTAGAGGTGACCGTACTGACTATCTAGTATATGAAGAGTCTGGTTCTTGGCCCAATTGGAAGAAAGCTTTTGCACAAGGTGACGCTCTTATATATATTCAAGGTAGAAGATTTGGAATTAAATGTGCATGGGGTACTGGTGGAGACTCTGGTCCTGCTTTGGAAGGTTTATCAGATGCATATTACAATCCTCATAAATATGATGCTTTACCTTACAGGCATAATTATACTGCTACTGGAGAAACTGTAATTACAGCATACTTCATACCTGCATATACTATTGTAAACCAACCAGGATTAGTTGATCATAGAGGATGGACTGATCCAGAAAAGGGAAAAGCATTTTATCAGAAAACTAGGGATGCTAAAGCTGGAGATCCTAGAGACCTGCTTATATATTGTGCTGAGTTCTGTTTTACAGCTGAAGAGGCATTGGCTCTTGAAGGTGATAATATGTTTAATAAAGTATTACTTTCAGATCAAATGGCTAGTATTAGATTATATAAGAATGGTCCTCATGTAGATGTAGGAACTCTTGAATATAAGTTTAGGGAAAATAAACACACAGAAGACAATGTAGAAGGAGTAAGATTTGTTGCCAATAATAAAGGTAAGGTATTGATTATAGAACATCCCATTAGAGATGAGGATGGAAATGTACCTAAAAATTTATATGTGGCAGGAATAGACGGTATTGACTTGGGACAAGAAGATACTTCAGAAAACACTAAAGATCCATCTAACTTTTGTGTAGTCGTTAAGAAAAGAACCTATGGTTTATCTGAACCTACTTATGTATGTGTTTATAAAGATAGACCACAAACTCTGGAAGAAGCCCATAGAACTTGTTATAAAATATTACAATATTATAATTGTCAAGCAGTATTAGAGTCTACCAGAATGACTACTTTACAGTATTTTAGAAAGATGAAAGCTGAAAATAAGTATCTAATGCGAAGACCTAGAGCTACTCAGACTGATATACAAGGTGGAAGATCTAAACAGTTTGGAGCACCAGCTACTGAAACAGTAATTAGGCATCAATTAGAATTAATAGCACAATACGTTGAAGATTATAGTCAGGATATATGGTTTGAAGACATGCTTGATGAGTTAATGAGATATTCATATGAAAATAAAAGACATTTTGATATTGTAGCTGCAATGGGAATGGCAGAATTAGGAGATGAAGAATTAATGGGAATTGTGCCTAAATCATTAGAGGACAACAATAAAAAACTTCCTCCTTTTGGATACTGGACTGATGAAAGAGGAATCAAACATAAGGGAATCATACCAGAAGAGTATAGAAGAAAACCAACATTGCCAGCTTATAAACTAACATACAATGACTACCAAGGACCTAGAACAAGCGATCCTAGACTTATTTGAGGAAATATACCAAGCTAAATATACAGCAGGAATTAAAGTAAAAGAGCTCATGACCTGGGATGGAAATCATAGAGGTTATGAGCTTATACTTGATCTTAATAATAAAGAAAAGCCTCTTACTATCGCTTATGAAGGAGACTTTAAAACTTTTCTTAAATTCCTGAATAAAGAGTTAAGGTTTATGGCACTCAATAGAACTAAGTATTACTTTGGACAAAAATTTAACTGTAAAGAAGATGATAGATGTAACTAGTAGAGGGGATGAATACTTAATGGAAAAAGCTGATAAAGCTATTAACGAGTTAGTAGTTCCCAAGTTTAAATTACAGAAAGCATATAACTATTATAATGGAATGAGGGATGCTGAGCAATTTAGGTATCTTGAAGAAAACTTTGGAATTGGTAATCCCACTTCTATTCAGTTTACCCCTCTTATTAGAAAGCACGTAGATGCTTTAATAGGGGAATATCTAAATGTTCCAATCCTACCTAAAGTTACTTGCAAAGACAAAGAAACTGTATCTAAGATTACAAGAGACAAAGAGATAGCTATAAGTAAGCAAGTATTTGAATTTCTGCAAGGACATCTTAACAATTCATTACTATCTTTTATAGATGGTAAAACAGTTAATGATAAAGCCATAGATACTGCTCTAAAGAAATTAATAGAAGACATTGACAAAAACTTTATTAGTGATTATGAAGTTGCTGCACAAGATGTAATCCAATATATATTACAATCCAGAAGTGCAGACTTAGTAAATAAACTAAAAAGTTTATTATTGGATTTATTGGTAACTGGCACTTGTTATTACAAAGTAGTTCCTAGTGTAGAAGGAAATAATCTATCAATAGAAGTTCTTAATCCTTTAAATACATTTGTTGATAGAAATCCTGAATCTATCTATGTAAAGGACTCTTATAGAGTAGTTGTTCGTAGATGGATGACTAAACAGCAAATACTTAATAAGTATGGATCTGAACTTAACAGAGAGGCTATTAAAGAATTGAAAACTTTATATGAAGGATACTCTGAAAGTTCTTATATGTATGTAAGATCTTTTACCAATGCAGCCACTGGAGCTCCATTAACTGATGGCTTGGAAGCTGGTAAAGAAGTGGTTCCAGGATTTCCATATGATTACTATAATACCTATAGCTACAAATTACTTCCTGTTTATGAAGTAGAGTGGACAGATACAGATAAAGTAGATGGAGAGTATATAATGAATAGATATGAAACTGTTAAAATCAGTAATTCAATATATATATTAAGAGGTAAGGCAGATAATGTTATAAGATCTAAAGATAATCCAAGTTATTGCACGCTTTCAGTAAATGGAATTTTCTATATAAACAGAAATGCAATGCCGTATTCATTAGTAGAAGCTTGTATGCATCTTCAAGATAAATATGATATTATTACTTTCTTTAGAGATAATGTAATTGCAAATAGTGGTACAGCAGGAGATTGGCTAGATTTATCTACCTTGCCAACCTTATTGGGTGATGATTTAGCTGAAAGAATAGAGAAGTGGATTGCATATAAGAAATCAGGAATTGCAGTAATAGATACTTCACAAGAAGGTAGGGCATTTAACAGTAATACTACATTTGCAGGTTTTGATGATACTATTAAAGCTCAAACTATAGAGGCATTTGAATTAGCATTAGATCGTATAGAAAATACTTGTAGCTCAATTACTGGTGTATTTAGAGAAAGACTAAATGGTATTCAATCTAGAGATGCAGTAACTAATGTACAAGTGGGAATACAAAATTCTTATACTATTACAAAGCAATACTATCAACAAATGGATACTTTAACAATAGATATGTTAATAGATTGCTTAAATGTAGCTAAGATAGTTTGGAAGAAAGGTTTAACTGGTACTCTGATACTAGGAGACAAATTACAAAGAGTTTTTACTGCATTGCCAGAACACTTCACTGTTACTGATTATGATATTCATATTACTGCAAGTAGTGATATTATGAACGACATGAAGACTATTCAGCAAGTAGTATTTGAATTTATAAAGTCTGGAGGACTTGATCCTGATGTAATTGTAGATGCTATTACAGCTAAAAGTATGACCGATTTAAAGGCAAAAGTATCTAAAGCCTTTAAAGATAGAAAAGAAGAGGCTAACCAAATGGCACAATTACAACAACAGATAGAACAAGCTCAACAACAAATGAAAGCTTTACAATCTGAAAATGAAAAGTATCAATCTAAACTAGAACAGCTAAACGAAGCTAGACTACAAATAGAAAGAGAAAAAGCACAGGCTGAAATAGACCTTGGATGGTATGATGCTACCACTAAGAGAAGAGCTGCAGAAAGTAAAGCATCTACTGATGAAAAGAGAACTGATATTGAATATATGCAGTTGAATGACGGAAACCCTTATAACGATAAAGTGAGACAAATATAATGGAACTTAAAATTAATATATGTACACAAGAAAATTGTAGATTAACAATTCAAGATATAACTGGTACTGAAGGTAAGGGTTATCTACCAGAATCTAGTTCTGCTATTGTTAAAAATAGATGGAAATATTCTGAAACTATGGCAATAGACGTATTAGTACTTAACCATAGTAAAGGACCTAAATATCAGTTGCCTATACTTAATCTACACGATCCAGATAATACTAATATAGACTTACCAGTAGGATTTGATGGTTGGTTTGATATCTGCCATATAGTAATTCCGACTAAAGAGTGGTTCTTTAAAAACTATGAAGGAGAGACTCCTTCTACAGAATTGCAATTATATGAGACAGTTTATTACTCAGATGGAGTGAATCTCTTTAAATACTTTAATGGAGTAATCTCCAACGCCAATATTGAAGAAATAGTAGAACGTAATACAGAAGGAACTACAATATCAAGAATCTCCAAAACCTACGTTTCCATTTGTTTCCTTAAGAAATGCTACATATCTTTGTGCCAGCAAATATTTAATAGCAGAGGTTTCAATGAATGCTTTACTAAAGGAACTATAGATAGCCAATTAATCTTTAAAAGGGATTTAGCCTGGATGTCTATTAATGTTATTAAGTATATGGTACAGTCTAATCAACTGGCGGAAGCTGAAAGAATAATCGAACAAATAGGAGGTTGTAATGGAATATGCAAAACAGAGTTTAACAAATGGACAGACCACGACTGTGGATGCTCTAAAGGATAAGGTAATTTGTGAATTTCAAGATCTGCTAGCCTGGTTAGCTAAAGGTTATAACAAAGACTATCAGTTTATATTAGAAGAAATAAGCCTAATAGGATTGATAGAAGATAATGAACTTAAGAGTAGTTTCTTTATTACACAATTTTATTTAAATAATAAATGGCAGATAACACAATTTTAATTCCTGGTGAGGAAGGTTGCAAACAAGAACAAACAGTTCTAAGCAACGAAGCATATTTACAAATAGATAACTACTTAAGTGAATGGGCTGAAGAATTTGAAAAAGAAATAGCAAGAAACAATCTTAATGTATGGAGTAAGGATGAAGTTTATACCAAAACTGAAACCGATCTTAAAATACAAGAAGAAGACAAAGCTACAATGAATTATCACTTGGCTCAGGATGATCCACATGGAATATTACCTAAGGTTGATGAAAAACTAAGGGGAACTATGAAAAATGATGGAAGTACTCCATTCATTGCACCACAAGTGGGTGTTGATCCAGTCAGTGACCTTCACTTAACAACTAAGAGATTCGTGTCAAACCTGTTAGCAGGGCATATGGCAAAGGTAGATCCTCATAACGTAATGGAATTAGTAAGAGCTGAATTAAAAGCTTATGTATTATTAACTCAAGTTTATGGTAAAAATGAGGTTTACACCAGAGGACAAACTGATGCACTAATTAAAGATTTAGTAAATAGAAATGGAACTACAGCATTTACCAGACCACAATTAGGAGTAGATCCTCTTGCTGATGCACACTTGACTACTAAAAGATATGTAGATAACTTGCTTAGAGAGCATATAATTGATGTTGATCCTCATGGGTTAATTACTACTATAAATCAAAGACTGTCTAACTATTACAGAAAGTCAGAAACCTACTCTAAAGCAGAAACATATTCTAGACCTCAAATAGACACTATTATCAATAGTCTAGTTATGAATGCTGCTAGAGAGGCAATAGAAGAGCATGTTAATTCATATGATCCTCATCACGTATTAAGGGAGATTGACAATAGACATTACGTATCCAATGATGGTAGTGTTCCGTTTGTTGCCCCTCAAGCAGGAGTAGATGGTGTTAATAATGATCATTTAGTCACTAAAAGACAACTTGATCAAAAAGTTGACAATATAGAGTTTCCAGAAGCTACATGGATTACTAGTGGACCTGTACAAACTACTGTAGGCTTTGTAGAAGATAACACTGATGTCCCAGTTAAATTAACATTCCAAGAAGCAATGGATGCAATATTCTATGGTAAGGGAGTGGATGTTAAATCTCCTGCATATGGTATTTTAAATGAAACAGTACAAGTTGATATGTTTATACATGGATCTTTAGGTCTTGTAGAAACTATTGAATTGTGGCAAAATGATGTATTAGTTAGTACATTTAACAAAGATCAATTTGAGAATGGTCAATATTCTGTTAATAGTTTACCCATTACAGAGGATGCTACATTTACATTTAAAGTATATTATAGCAACGGAGTTATAGCTGAAGCTACTTCTATTACTAAGGTAGGATATTCTATGTTTGTTGGAATACTGCCTAAATGGTATACAGCTTCTAATATTACTTGGGAATATCTTCAAAACTTAATTAAAGAAGATCCAACCAATAATAAAATTGATGATTCTGGGGATAGTGTTAAAGAGATTAAGATGAAATATGATTTCTCTTCTCCGAAAGAACCTAAACATCTATTCTTGGCAATTCCTAAAGAATATCCAAAGTTAGTTCAAATGACTACTCCATCTCAACAATTTGGTCCAGATGCATTTGACATCATTAATGATATTCCACTAAATATACCTGGAATGACTCAAAGTAAGATATATACCTTATATGTTTACAGAGAAGCCTTAATAGCTCTAAGTACAGAAGTAACCTATAAATTTGAATAAGAATGAGTAAATATAGTGAAGTAATTGGTAGTTTTGAGCGTAAAGGTAACTTCCCATTAGAAGCAAACTATATATTTGCTAATGAACAAGCTCTAAAGGATTTCTTCGCACTACCTGAGAACTATGCAATTATGCATAAAGGTTTACTTAAAGTAGTAGAAGATGATGGTAATGGTAATCAAGTTCTTTACTGGGTTACTAAGAAACAAACTAATGATGAATTAGAATTTACCAAGGTAGTAGGTGGTAGTGACATACCAGACATTCAAACTGAGCTTGCAGAACTACAGAAAAAAGTAGACAAAGAAATAGAAGATAGAAAGACAGCTGATAATGCTATATGGGGAACTACTGATCATTCACAAGTTCCTACAGATTTAAATAGCCTATTAAAAATATCAGCTGCAATTGAAGATTTAAGACAGGCATCTACAGAAACAGATGAAACTGTTGCAACTATTAAAGAGGAACTTAAAGCAACCGTTGGTACATCTGATGATGATATTAGAGCTTATTTACAAACTTTAAGTTATAAAACTCTTACTGATCTATCCATAGATCTTAATAAGTTCTTAAAGACTATGGATATAGACACTACAGAGATTAATACTTTGCCAGAGTTACAGAGATTCTTAACTGGATATACAGACTCTGATACTTTAAAAGCCATATTAAAGTCATTACATAATGAAGTATTAGGAGATCCTACTCCTACAACTCCATTTAGAACTCTTAGAGGAGTTGAAGACTTTGTTAGAACTTTAAAGAGTGAATTAGAAGCTGAGGATGCTAATTTGCAAACTGAATTAGATCAAACTCAAATTGGAGTAGGTCTTGATTCAAGTGGAATGTATAGTCCAGATAAGGAGACATTCTATTTAAAAGAGGCTTCTTCCGTAATGAATGCTCTTAAGATATTAGACAGTCTTATCAATGAAGCTATCAATAATACAAATATACAAGCAGTAGATACTCCAACTGTTAATATGACAGTTAGTAAGTATGTTGATAGAACTGATATTTCTGCTGACGTTAGAGTTTCTACAGTAGATGGTAATGGAATTGCAATTAAGAATGATGGTTTATTCTATAACTTAAGAACTGACTATACTGATGGTATCCTTACCGTTTATGTAAACGATAAAGTAGTTAGTCAACATTCCATGGGTCTGTCCTCAGTAGTAGAATCTGCCAAATATGATCCAGACCAAGAAGTCATTGTAATGGCTTTCAAATTACTTAATGGAGAAAAACAAGAAATTCTTATTCCAGTAGGTAATTTAATTAGAGAATGGGAAATAGACAATTCTCAACCAACTAAGGTTGTAGAAATGGAGAAGGTAGAGTCAGTAGGTCCTGGTAAAGATAAATTATCAGCTGATGTTAGACTTTACGTAGACAAGTATCAAATTCTTGTAAAAGAAGGAAATACTTTATATGTAAAGGGTACTACTGATAATTTAATGCATAATGATACTGCATTAGATGTAGTAATCACTACCATGCAAACTAAGGATACAGAAATATCAAATAAACTTGATACTACTGCTATTGAATTAGACAATCATAAGAATAATACTAATAATCCTCACTCTGTAACCAAAGAGCAAGTAGGTTTAGGAAAAGTAGATAATACTTCTGACCTTGAAAAGCCTATTTCTCAAGCTACCCATGAAGAATTTGATAAGGTATATGATTTAATTGATACTAAGACAGATATAACTGATCTTAATTCTCACATTAATAATCATGAAAATCCTCATCAAGTTACTAAGGAACAAGTAGGCTTGGGAAAAGTAGAGAATCTTGCTCCTAATGAAATGCCAATTTCTGATGATGTTAAAGTAGCTTTAGATACTAAAGCCGATTTAAAACATACTCATGAGGTATATGACATCATAGACTTGGATAGACGTTATGTAGTATTAGGATTTGTTGATGCTTTAGCTGATTTACCAGCTGATCCAGAAGATGGAGACCAATATGCTGTACAAGGATATAATTCAGTCACCAGTTCCTACAATTATAGTATAGCTAGATATTACGCTAGTGAGAGCTCTTGGAAAGAATCTATACTTTCAGTTGGAGGAATAGTTTCTGTTAAAGATGGATATGTATGGGAATTGACTACCCAAGGAAGAAGAAGAATACTTGATGCTGTTGACTATAAGTTCTTCTATGATAAAGGCTGGAATGAAACCAAAGACCTTATAGAAAAAGTAGAACTTGTTACAGAAGAGGATGTAAAGATTAAAGTTACTACTAAAACAGCTTATGCTGATCCTAGTACTGATGAAGCTACAGCACCTACTATAACCCCAGTGATTGAGTATATAGAAATGCCTTCTACGGATTCTATAGCTATTACTCAAGAGAACAACAAAATCAAGCATGACTTAAAGCTTGACACAACCAAAGACAATGAGATTCAAATATCTATAAATGAAAACGGATTATCCGCAGAACTTGTTTGGGGAGAATATGATTAAATCAGCAAGACAAGCTCCCAGACCAGCTAATATGAGCCAGTTGGACTATCTTTGGTCCTACTTTGGCTCATATAGTGTGTCTGAGGAAGTTAATACAGAGACTCCAAGAGAAGATGTAATTCTAACAGAAGCTGCTCTTGTAAACTATGTTAAAGAGGCTACAGATGGAATATTCTCTTTGGAATTAAGACCTAAAGTAGGAGAAGAAGATATATTACAATTAGTAGGAAAATCTTATGGTGGAGGAGAGCTGTCCATAGTAGAATTAGATAAGGAAGATCACCTTGTAAGTATAAATAAATTACTAGCTACACAAGTAGAAGTAGATAATAATATTGCTTCAACAGCTGGTGAATATTTGCTAGTATTTACCATGTTTAGTGGAAAGAAAGTTTATGCAAACTTATCTGATTTTCAATATATTGGGCAAGAAAGTAAATCTGCTAAAGTTGTTGTAAAAGATAATAAGATAGTAGCTCAAGTTAAAATAGACAATCCTATTATAGAACCTACAGTTGAATTAAAAGAAACAGATAACGGAATCCAGGCTAACTTACTTACTTCTCTTAGTGAAAGTGGAGTTCAATTAGTAAAGACAGAAGATGGAATTAAACTTACATTCCCTTGGGAGGATACTACTACTGAGATTAAACTTAAGTATCTTACTCATGATCAATATTTACTAACTACTACTGACCCTGGAACTATTTATTTTATTACTGATCAAGGTTATATGTACTTTGCTGGAGTTAAATATGGAGAGAAATGTAATATTACTCCAGAAGAACTTCAACAATTAAAAGAATCAGTAGATAATATGTCTGGTACTGTAGAAACTTTAAGTACTGAAGTTGAGTCACTAGAAGCAGCCTCTACTAAACTAAGAACTGATCTTGATTATGAATCAAGTAGAGCTTTGGGAGCTGAATCCAATATAAATAAAGAACTTGAAAGAAGAGTAGTTTGGGATGAATCTAAAACTAAAATTACTTTGCCTTCTGGTGGTCAATTGACAGGAATTAAATACAATTCAGATCCTGATGATCCAGAGAATGGTGCTACTATAGCACAATTAAGTCAATATAATAAAATGGACTTCGGATCTCCTAAATTCCCTCTTAACTTAAATACTCCTGACGGGATTAGACCTACTGTTCAAGAAGCTAGCCAAACTGGAGAGCAAGCTCATCAAATAGCATATGTTTCTGACTTAGAAGGCAAGGTCGATAAAGTAGAAGGTAAAGGATTATCTACTGAAGATTTTACTACCGAGAATAAAACTAAACTAAGTGATTTAAGTACTAGTGTTGAAGATTTAACTACTAGAGTAGCTGCTTTAGAAGGAACTTCTACTATGTCGTTAGATGGAGGAAATGAAATAGAAGAATTACAGTCAGCAGTATCAGATATACAAGTTAGATTAGCAAAAATTGAACAAGCACTTGCTAAGGTGCTATAATAAATAAGTGATATGGCGATTAATAAAAAATTACTTCACTTTAAAACTCTAGCTAACTTCAAACAAAAGTTAGAAGCTGGAGAAATCCTTGATACTTCTATAGTGTATATCAAGGACGCCAAGATCGTCTGGACTCATGGTACATATTATGGAGGAGACGGTGACAAAGACCCCATATTCTTAGATACTTCTTCATTTGAAGCTAGTGGAGAAAATACGTTTTCCATTTCTGAAGAGGTATATAATAATATGAAATTAATAATAGATAATAAATTACCTTCCTATATATTAATTACAGATTCTTTTATAGAAGGTATAGAAGAACAATTTATACCTATCTCTCCAATAGGAGCTGATAAATTAGTAGCAAAGTTAAATACTGATTATACTAAAATGTCAGAATTAACACTCTATCCAACAGCACCTGCTGGCGGATCAGCAAGTGTAAGAGTAGAAGTACAAACTTTTACTTTAAAATCCGATGGAAGTGGTACCCTATTTTTAAGTGATAATGGAGAATATCTTCCAGTAGTTACAGAGGATCTTACTGTAAAAGATAATACCTGGACTGGAACTAATAGTTTTGCTGGAGGCAAGTTCTCTGTTGTCGGTTCAGAATCTAGTGTTTATGTATCTAAAGTTGGAAATTTGGTATCCGATTCTAATTATACTGATACTGGATGGCTTAGAAGTTTAGAATTCTCTAATAATGGTACAGTTGTTGGCAGATTCGGTGTTAAGGTTATAACTACAGCTAATGTACCTACTACTGATTTTGTCGGGATACTTGTTGGACAAGGAACAGTGAACGATTCACAATATAAGCTTCATACAGATTATATGGTAGTTCCTAATGAGTGGGCTATTAAGTTAACTAATACTAATAACATATTAGGAATTAATGCAGAAGGAACATATATTGGAGTAAGTGCTACAACATCTAAACTCACTTTGAGAAGTGGTAATAATGATATTATTCACACTAAACAAGAAAGTGGAAGTGTTATAGGATCCTATAAAGTATGGGATGAGTCTAATCTACCAAATCCAGCTACTATAACTGATCTTAATGAAAGCATTAGTGATACAGTAAAAGATTATCTTCCATTAGCTGGAGGCACAATGAGTGGAAACATTGCATTACCAGATACTGATACGACTTTAAATAAGGGACATGTTGGTACTACAAAAGGTGAATCTTTACTTTCATGGAATGGAGAAAACGTATGGGTCTCTTCTGTTAATTATACTACTTTCATAAGATCAAGTGAAACCGATCTAATGCATAAACGCGGTGAAGATTCCAACAATTATAAGATATGGGATGCTTACAATTTACCAGACCCTCTTACTAAGAGTAATTTTGATGTTAGTGAAATGCTAGCATACGGTATAGAATGGGATGCTACTGTATCTAATCCAGATTGTACTAGAATAGGTAATCCTACCATGCATAAAACTTTACCTATTCAATCTCAACTTAAAGGTTGCATAGCAAAAGGTAATAAAATTCAATATTACTTAAATCCTAATGACTGGTCTTTAAAAGAAGACGGAACACCTTCTGTTTTAGATGGAACTGACGGAGAAGTGAAAGTACATGTTCCTAAATTCTATGGAAAATCAGGAATTAACGGAAACAAGAGATGGGTTAAAATCTCTACAGTACAAATTGATGGTTCTTGGATAGAAATTCCAGAAATGTTAATTGATGCATATAGATGTACAGTTAATACTACTAATCAAGATACCCCTGTAACAGCCTCTGTTGTTAATACTACAGCTGCCTATAGGGGAGGGGGAAATAGAAGTGCCAGAGATACATATGACCAATATAGAACTGACCTTGGTAAACCAAGAACTAATATCTCTAGAACCACTATGAGAAACTACGTTAAGAACAAAGCAGATGGTTCTGCATTGTTTAACTATGAATACTACAAGTGGGTTATGTATTGGTTACCAGTTATTGAATATGCTACTTTCAATTCTCAGAAAACCTATAATGCTGAATTAACTTCTGAAGGTTATCATCAAGGTGGATTAGGAGCTGGACTTACTAATTGGGATAGTTATAAATGGAGTACTTTCAATGGATATTATCCATTAACTCAATGTGGATATACTAATGAATTTGGTAACTTCAGTGGAGTTAAAGAATATCCTGCTCAAACATTTGAATATACTACACCTGCAGCAACTAGTTTTTCTAGTTATTATAGTAGAACTAATACTACATTAGTTACTAGTTCTTTCTCTGGATCTACTTGTACTATTACTAATAGTGCCCAAGCTGCTAGCTTTGCATATGTAGGGTTCCTCTATCAATCAGGAGCTACTACTTATTCTATTTCTGGCTTACAAGAAGGACAAGGAATTCAATTTACTGGAGGAGGAATTAACCAGACAGTTACCTCAGATGGGGATGTAGTTATTAACTGGTCAAGTACAGACTTAAGCACCAGATATTTAAAAACTACATTTGCTGGAGCTTGTAACATTACTATTACTATTACTGATGCTACTAGTACTACATTAACAGTAAATACTTCTGCATCTCAAGTAAATAGATATAGAGGATTTGAAAATATCTTTGGAGATATTTGGACTAATTTAGACGGAATAATTATAGATGCTAATGCTGGTGAAGATAATTTGAATAAAGTATATACTTCTATTAATCCAGAAGAATATAACGATTCAGATTATAGCAATTACAGGTTAGCAGGACATGAGATACACACAGATGGTTATATTAAAACATTCGATCTACAAGAGACAGGAGAGATAATACCAGCTTCGGTTGGAGGAAGTAGTACTACTTACAAATGTGATTATCACTATGTAGGAAGTATCAATACTACTCTAAGAACTTTGTTGGTTGGCGGCCGCGCTGATGCTGGCGGTTATGCTGGTCTTGGCAGCTTCTCTTCTGCTGGTTCGGTCGGCGGTTCTTATCCCGATGTCGGTTTCAGAACATATGTTTTAGTATAAATCAAGATTGATCAGACAGAGGATCTGCACATATAGATTCACAGGGTACTACTCTTCGACATTAATTGGGGCTATTGAACAAAATAAATTGTTAGTTAGCAGCAACGCTAATAATAGCAGTAATGCTAGTCTTAGCAACTTCAATTCTAATAATTCAGTCAGCAATTCTAATACCAATGTCAGTTTATTATACATGTTTTTATTTATTAGTTGAGTAGTATCCTTGCCTCTTGGCAAAAAATAACGTTATCTAGTGAAAACAAACGGATGTTAGTAGGGAAACCGAATGCTTCCATTCTAAATGTATAAGATGAAAAGAGTAGGCAATTTGCACACTAGGATATGTAGTCTAGAAAATATAGAATTAGCTGATAAGAAAGCTAGAAAAGACAAAAAGAGTAGATGGGGAATCGTTAAACACGACAAATGGAAAGATAAAGAGAATGCTAAATTGAAGAATGACCTAGAGAAGCTTACTTATAAGACTTCCGAGTACAGCACTTTTAAGATATATGAACCTAAAGAAAGAGTAATATTTAGATTACCTTATTACCCTGATAGAATTGCACATCATGCAATAATGAATATCATGGAACCAATTTGGACTAAAATATTCATCAAGAATACTTATTCCTGTATTAAGGGAAGAGACATTCATAAATTACATAAGGACTTATCAAAAGACTTAAGAAAATATCCAAATGAGACTGTTTATTGTTTAAAAATGGATATCAAAAAATTTTATCCTAGTATAGATCATGAAATACTGGAATCTATACTAAAGGAGAAAATTAAGGATAAGAAATTAATGGCAATATTACATGAAATAATCCATTCAGCAAAAGGAGTTCCCATAGGCAATTACTTATCTCAGTTCTTTGCCAATTTATATTTAGCTTATTTTGATCACTGGTTAAAAGAAGAAGTAGGATTGAAGTTTTATTACAGATATGCAGATGATATAGTTATATTACATTCTGACAAAAACTTTCTTAGGAATGTATTAGTAGCTATTAAGTTATATTTAAAGCATGTTTTAAAACTAGAACTTAAATCTAATTATCAAGTATTTCCAGTAGAATCTAGAGGTATAGATTTCGTAGGATATAAGTTTTATCATACACATACTTTATTAAGAAAATCTATTAAGCAGAGATTAAATAGGCAGGTTAATAAATACCTTTTGAATAAGATAAGCTTAGACAAATTTAGGGATAGTATGAGAGCTTACTTTGGTTGGACCAAATATTGTAATTCTAAAAATTTATTACGTAAAATTCAGTCAAAGACTGGATTAAAGTTTTCTAACTTTA
>OGJV01000882.1_pt1 | contig 15170 bp, 4 predicted proteins | sample 1572271 | NCBI WGS metagenome assembly OGJV01 (sample SAMEA2582107, study PRJEB24529) | metagenome | biome: Human gut stool | place: China | collected 2011
GTCTAGTTCCCTCTAATTTATTATTAAAAGTAGTGATGCCCTGTCTATTTAATAATCCATTAGTAATGTATTTTGAGTTTGCAGGATTATTTACAAAGCTTCTATAAGAATCCAAGAATGCTTTTAGTCCAGCATTATAGTTCCATATTCCAGAGAACATTCTGGCTGCAGTAGTAATACTACCCATTGTTCCTAAATAAGCTTTTATAGCCTTTTTATTCTCCTCATCTCCTTTTACTAAGCCTAATTCTTTGAAGTTTATGTCAAAGAAATCTACAGCATTCATTCCATAAGGGTCTAATACTACCATTCTTACTTCTGGGGAATACTTTTCTGGATTAAGTCTTTGTAATCTATAGTATGCATATAGATCATTGGGAGTTACAGGTTTACCATTCATGTTCAGGTTTTTATTACTTGTAACAAATATAGCTGCCTTACCCCTCACTGCATCCTTTACTTCTATTTCTCCTTTCTTACCTGCATAAATATAGATAGGGCTTCTCATCACTTCTGGGAATTTAGAGTTAAATTCTTCCATAGAATATTTAACTCTTTTTCCATCCTTAAGGATGGGTACTAACCTAGTTGCTGGGTTAAAAGTAATGGATTCCTTATTCATGTCATAATATCTAACATCTCCCTTTTCTAGAACTTCAGTTTCTACTTTATTATACCACTTTTTAAAGTCTACAGCCAATTTTTTAATTTCGGTCGGAATCTGCTTAGAGTTCTTGTCTATATAGGCTTGCCAAGTTTCTGGGTCGGTAAGCTTTCCAATAGTAAATGATAGTACCTTACCTTCTTTATCAGTAATGTTATATACTACATCAAAAGATGCTCTTCCTGCCAACCTACTAGAAGAATAGTTTACTTTATCTACTGCCCAGTCTAAATCATCATCAAACTTTTTAACCCTAACTTTAAATGCACCACTATTCCAAGAACCTAAGCTTATAGAAGCAAGATTTGGATATTTGGATTCAAGACGTTTTAAGAAATTCTGATCGAACTGTTGACCATATAAAATAGTACTTTTAATACCAGCCAATACGCCTGCAATTTCCCTAAATTCTGTTTGATCTATTTCATCTTTAGTAGTAACTGCATTAAAATCTTCTAAAATACTTGCTGTATGATCAGTCTTATATTTATCACCTTCTTTTCTTAAGCCACTTCTAGTATACCATCCGTAAACTCTGACTCCATTGATTTCTCTTATAGGTTTTTCATCTTCGGTAGTAGTTCCGTTAATTTCTTCTATAAGTTCTCTGGTTTCATCACTTTTTCCAGAAGTTTCTGCAGTTTCTGGTTCTGTTGGAACCGTCTCTTCTTTAGTTTCTGAAATCGTTTCTTGTGTAGTTTCTTGTACTTCTTCAGAAGGTGTTACTTCAGGTTCTGGTTGTGCTACTCCATATCCTTCAAGTTCTAGGTCTAAAGCCCTAAGCTTTTTATCTCTAAAGTCTTGAATAATTTGAGTAGGGTCAGGAGTATCCGCAGTATAGTCTTGTTTAACATTAGCATCTTCTCCTAGTATTTCACTAAGTCCATTATTTATAAAGTAAGTTCCTTTCTTAGATCTAGTCATTAATGTATAGTAGTCCTTCATGAAGTCCTTTGCTACTGTAACGTCTTTGTCTAAGTTATATTCTAACCAGTTAGTGTCAATAATAAAGTAGTCTAATTCAGAACCTTGTACAGACTTTTTAGTATAGAAAACTATATTAGGATTATCCATTCTCTTTAACATCTGATATGTAGGAGAGGCTGGATTATCATATACATATCCTATTTTGCTTCCTGAATCCAAGATTTGTTGTACTATAGGTTCAGATAAGGTATCTACTATTTTTTCTCCATTTAATAAAGTATTTTCGTCAGTAAAGTACTTAAGTTTAAGAGAATCCTTAATTGCATCTTTATACCTATCTCTTTGCATTTGACTATTAGGAGTAGTCTCATCGTATGTTACATAGTCTAATATAGCTAGTGCATTATTAATATTATCATTTTTCTGAATGTTATTAATACGCATTGATATGTCAATCTTAGGTGATCTTAAGGCAAGAGTACTGTCAGAATCAATGTTATATGTACTTATATTTCCGTTCCAGTATCCATTTTGATTTAAGTCTCCTAAAGCTATAATTGCTACTCCATTTTGGGTTGCCCAATTACTAAGATGTTGTAAGTATAGAGAATTAACGTGTGTTACCTCATCTAAGAATAATACTTTAGGTGTATTTACGTCAGAGTATTCAGTATCTACTACTCTAGCCACCTTAGTTTTATTTCCATTTACAGTATAGGTTTCTATTTTGAAGTATTTAGAATCAGCATTATTATTTTCTATATCATTTTTTAATCCTCCATACACATCCGCAGGAAGTATTTGTTGCATTAATTCTTCTACTGTGTAGCTTGGTCCTTCGGTCTTAAGAGATATATTCAGATTATCTACTTGAGTTCTCTCTGGAGCTGCCTTCCATATACTATATGAAGGATCCATTTGTCTGGCTATTCTATTTACTAGATTAGCAATAACAGATGTTTTACCTGCACCTCCTATACCATTAATCATAACTATACTAGGCAGCTTAACTAGTTCACTTCCTGGTTTACCATCTGCAAACTTAAGAGACATAAGTGCCTGATTCATTACTTCTGGATTAGATATAAGTGCTATAGCTAATTCTACTGCAGCCTGTTGTGACTCAAGAGGAGCAAAGTTTACTCCGTCTTCTTGTAATGCATTTCTAAGATAGTAGTCAAAGTCAGACTTTCTAAGTGCCATACTAGTAACTAACTTTATAAAATAGTCATAGTCTGTCATATTTTTAGTCTGAGAACTTAATCTAGTATTTTCTTGCTTATCAAGATTACTAAAGTATAGTTGAATGTCTGATAAGAGGGAGTTCATTACAGTAGTAGGATCACTTCCTCTAGTCATTCTTTGGAAGTTATCGTAGATTCTATCCTGATATTTAGATAGTTCTGTGAAGATAGCTTCATCTGCGGTAGAGAAGTTTTGCTCTGTAACTGTGTCTAATATAGGACTTTCTATATTCTCTACACCGTCAAATAATTTAATATCTCCATATTCAAGATTCCATAGCTTTTGATATGCCTCTTTATTAGAGAACATCTTATATAACATTCTAGCCATATTTTTTCCTGTTCTCTCATGTTCAGCAAATCTATTTACCATATTTTGTCTTGAAATGTTAAGTAGTAATTGTATTTGAACTCCTAAATAGTTAATTTGACTTAGCATATCCTGAGCTAAATCTGCTTTAATAACTCCAAGTTTGTCAGCTTCTGGGAAATTCTTTTCCAGAAATTCATTAACTACTTGATTATGCCCAAACAGTATGTTTTCTCCAGTTTCTACTACTTGAGATGCTTTAATAATAGCGTCCATAGTAGCTAGTGCCTCCAAAGATTCTTCTAGTTCTTTAGTTCTGTCGGCATCTGTAACATAGTCAAGAATAGATGGTACATTCTTGAATCTATTCTTTTCATCATTAAGCATATCTACTATAGGCAATTCTTTATCGAATATTTCTCTTGCCATTTCCTGTATATACTCAATAATTGGGTTTTCTTTGGTAGTAGCCAATTCTTTAGTAATTGCTTCAACTTCAGGATGTTGAGATAGATATTCATTATATGTATCATCAATAATTTGTTGATATTCATTTACCAACATATCATATGCATCATCAAAGTTATATCCATAACTTTCAATTGCATCTATTCCATTAGGACCTAAACCCTGCCATATAGCCTCTCCTACCTTGTCTTTAATCTGTTGAACATTAGTAAGAGTCATTCCACTAACTAAATTCTGAACTGCATCTTGAACACTGTCAAAATTAAAGGCATTAAACTCTGGAGATCCTTGGTGTAAAGACGCAGTACCTACAAAGGTTCCTCTAAAGTTTACATTCTCATTTAAAATGCTTGTAATAACCTTTCTTACATCACTATCAATAAATCCAAATGCTTTAGCTTCATTTAGAATATCTAATGCCATTTGGAATTTAGCTTTATTTCTGTCTAATATTTCTTGTTGTCTAGCTGCTGCTTGTTCTACAGTCTCTCCTTCGATAGGAGTAAATTCTTCTGATCTAAATTCTGGTTTAAGCTGTATATCAATATTTCTTCCATTCTTGAAATCTTCTTCAGTAATATCCTCTTCTGTTCTAGTAAATATATCAGGAGTTTCGAAAATCCTGTCTTTGACTTGCTTTTTATACTTTATAAAGTTTTCAAGAGACGGAGCTAATTGCTCTAATTTTAAAGAAGATTTTTCATTTAGTCTATTAAAGAAATCAAATCCTAATGCTAAATCATCTAATTGACCAGAAGTTTTATATTTTTCATATTCTTCTCTAAGTCCTTCTAATTGCTTCTCAGATATTTGTTCAAATGGCTTTTCTGTCTTAAACTCAGCATAGTTTCTGAAATTAGAAGCTAAAAATGGTCTATTAATATTGTTATCAATAGAGAACAACATTTGACCTACATAATACTTAGAGTAATTTCCATTATAGAACTTATCTCTTTTAGCTAACAATTCAGCCTTTTCAGTACGTAATTGATTTAGTCTTTCTTCATATTCTAACTGCTTAGAACCTCTTCTGTCTTGATCATTATATTCGTTATCCAATGCTTTAATTCTATCTTCTACATCTATTATTTGAGTAGCTAAAGTATTAAAGTCCTGGAACATTTTACCAGATACATTTAAATCTAATAATCTTTTCATTCTGACATCAGACATAATAAGTTTATCAAGTAACTGATCATCAGATAGATTCATATTATTTTGATTTAAAACTGCGTCTAAAGACTGTATATATCCTCTAATTAAACGATAAGACGCTTCATTTTGATTATCTGCTTCTTCTGTAGGAGATAGCCATTTAATATTACCATTTTCATCCTTTTCGAATTTAGTTGCAGATAGATTTCTATTTCCAAGTAATCCGTTCTTCTTCATCTTATCTAGTTCTTCTATAATTTCCCCAGTCTTTTTGTTCCTAATAAGATAGGCTAATTCTTCCGAATTTTGTTTACTAGGCTTTTTAATGCTTCTAGCTATATCAGTTGCACCGAAAATAGCTCCACCTACAGCTCCACCAAAGAAATTCATGGCATATCTTTCTCCCATATTTTCCCAGGCATCCAATTTAGTTCTAGTAGAAGTAACTCCCATTTCAGAAGCCCAATTAAATGTCGCTTTAGAAAGATCAACCATAAGTTCTTCTCCAACTTCCTCTAAACCTTCACCTATCATCTTACCAAACAGCGTTTGAACGTTATGGTTTTTAACATCTTGGAAATATTTATAGGATTTCTCTTTAGCTGTATTAAATAGTCTAGCATACCATCTTTTCTTATCAGTATCTTTAGTTGCAGTTTTAAATATTGGAGATATTTGTTGACCTAATGTATTAATTCCTTTACGAATAGCTAAGGACTCTGGTTTTAATTCTGGAAAGAATATTTCACCTATACCAGTTCTATCAATACCATACATACCAGCAATAGCACCCCAAGTAACTGCAGCTGCTTCTGTCCTGCTAGCTCCTTGACTAAGGGCATCTTCAAATACTTCAGATCCTTGAAGCATAGCCATATAACCCAATGCTACGTTAGCTGCAGCTCTATTTCTTCTTTTCATTAACGGCTCCAATCCTAACATAGCCTTAGCTGCAGCTACTTCTTGAATACCTTTAGCAGCTTTTTCAGCTGTTTGATATCCAGCCAAATATTCTGGATTAGTCATAGCTTTAGCTGCAGCCTCTTTAGTTGCAGCTCCTATTGCCTTAGCTTGTAAAGCCTCTGTTCCTAATAGCTTATGTATTCCACTAAAGATAGCTCTTTGTTGTGCCCATTGTAAAGCTACATCCGTTACTAAGTTAAAGAAATTTTCAGTACTTATAAGGTTTTGTTGAGCATACTCAGAATTACCTTGTCTAAATGATCTACCTAATGCCATTATATAATTGGCAGTGGGAGTATCAGCCTCATCGCCAATACCTATAGTGGTTTTATATATCATAGGAAGTATATCTAGCAGTTGAGTACCAACCATTACGGCACCATAAGCAAGAGCTACTGGAGCTCCCAAGAACATAGGAGCTAATGTTGCTGCTGTTTTAAATACTGTACCTGTTACTGACTTATCTAATCCATCTGAATCAAAGAAGTCATATTTATTTCCCCAACCCCCATCAATGGTAAAACTGTCAAATGCTGATTTTATTTGCTTACCATAAGGTTCTCTTCCTCCTAAAGTTTCATAATAATAAGTACCTTCATCATTGTACTTATAGTCTCCTTTTCTATGTTTTACTCGTCTATTAGTAGACGGATCAATATGTTCTCCATCTTCGTCCCATTGTGCCATTACTAATGGTTCAGATAGAGACGCTAGGAATCCAAATGGATTATTAAATAAAGTTCTATCATTAGGAGAATATTCTTTCCATTCTCCAGTAGTATAATCCATTACTTTTTGTTTCTGAGCAAGTTCAGATGCAGTCCACTCTCTGTTATCTATTCTTCCTAATCTAGATACTCCTGTCTTTAATCTGTCTGGATTAAAAACTTGTTCTATCCATACTTTAGGCTTAGATGCTTGTCCATCTCTTAATTGGTCAAAACTATCCCAAGTAGCACTATTGGCAACCTCATCAGTAAACTGATCATTAGCAAATGTCTGGAAGCTAGCCAAAGAAGCATCATAAAACTTATTAAATGCAGCTTCATTAAACTTCCCATTTTCATCTTTGAACTTCTCTTGTATGTAAGTACTACTTTTATATTTATCTCTGTCTTGTAAAGCAGTGTTATCAGCTGATAACCCTACCTCTTTAAAGTTACTAAAGTTAAAAGTAGGGTTATCTAGCTGGGCTACTAGCCAGTCATTTGGTTTGTTATTCATTAGTCATCAATTTTAGAAGCACTAGCTCCTTGAAATGTTTTATTTTGCTGATCTCTATTGTATCGTCCAGTTAAATAATCAATTGCAGTATAAGCTCCAGGCAATGTAGGCCCCTTTTTGTCTGCAATCATGGCAGCTGCTGTAGATTCAGTAACAGGTATATATGCTGTAGCTGCGTAAACATCATCAGGTGAATATGATACTCCTTCTTTAGCAAAGGCTTGTTCCATTTTGTCTTTAACAGCATCATAGTTCTTGTACATATTTTTAATATTAGTGAACCAGTTTTGTGCTAGTACATCACTACTATCATCAATAATATCATCCTCATTACTTACTAATACGTTGGTAGTATAAAATGGCCTGATATATTGTGGATTGAATACTAAGTTTCCGTATTCATCAGTAGTTAAGTAATTATCTAGTTCAAACTCTCTAAATATTTCTTCTACATTAGATGCTGTAGCATTATTACCTAATGCATGTATAGCTTGCATTGCTCTAGAATAATTATCTAATATATCAAAGTTAGGTTTAATATTACCATTTGCATCATACACATAAGGTAGTTCTACTCTTCCAAAGTTACTTCCATCGAAATATACTTTATCAGCATTTACCCTATCTATTTTCTGATTGCCTACATAAATACTATCAGTATCTCCAATACTTCCAATTCCTTTATTAAGCATATTTTCTAATGTTCCAGCCTGTATAGGATTTCCATCATTTCCCAAAGGTTGGAAATATACTTTACCAATAGACTTAATAGCATAAGGACTACCTGGATTAAGAACAAATAAACTATTCTGTCCGCCTTTACCAGTTTGATACATAGTAAGTGGTCCTAATTCATAGGTTTTCTTATTGCCTTGTGCATCTGTATTAGCTCCATTGGTTGCTGTTTTATCATAGTCTATAGTAGTAGATATTTCGTCAGTTAAACCAGATTGAACAAGAGTTGCAATTAAGTTATATGCTCCAGTTTTTGCATCCATTCCAGCAGCAATAGCTTTAGTTTTAAGTAGGGCTTTGGCATTTTCAGGTAATGTAGCATATAAATATTCCAAAGCATATCTAGCTTTATCACTTTGTCCTACTTGTTTAGTTCCTACTTTATAAACACCATCTTCTGATGTTTCAGACAGTAGCTCTTGTAACCCTTCTGATACTCTACCTTGATTCTTAGATAGGAATCTTTCACCTTGTATGCTAGTTTTCCCTATTTTAGAAATAGTGTTCCATAAAAGTTCATTGATCTTACCCATTCCTATACCGTTAGAGATTACATTAAGTACTCCATTGTTAAATGCCATACTGCCATTTAAACTTCTTAAACTAGCCAAGTCAGAATTAGTAAGAGGCATATATTTATCCATATCCTTCTTAAACTCTTCTGGAGTTAGTTGTTTAATTTGTCCTTCTTGATCTTGTACTATTAACCTTCCAGTTGAACTTATAGCATATTCATTTAATCCACCATTACTAGTAACTTCTTTCATAACTCTATCATATTCTTGCTTGTTAAATGCAATCCTGTTAAGAGTTCCATTAATTTGACTCATTTGAATACTAGTTTGTCTTGGATTAACTCTTCCTCCTAGTACAGAATTTCCTAAACCATTAATCATAGTTAAGAATTGTTCTACATCACTAGGTAGTCCCTTTTCATATAGTAATGCTCTTTGTTTATCATCTAATAGACTTTGTTCCTCCTCTTGCTCCATTCCTGCCATGCTATAAGGAGCTGTAATATTAGGTTCTGGAACCTGTATATAAGAAGCAATAGCAGGAGATGCTCCACCTCCTGCTAACTTCACTATTTTATCTCTTATTTCCATAACATTCCAGCTTTAATTAAATCAGCAGTAAATGAAGATAGATGCTTTAGTAAATCTGCATGTGTTTTTCTAGTATTGTTTAATTCCTTCATGAATTCTTTTTTAGTACTTAATACAGACTTATTAAAGTCTCTAGCTCTTTCTATTAATGCTTTTTCTTTTCCACTAATCTTACCACCATTAGCATAAGTAGGAGCAAACATATAAGAACCTCTAGCTAAGTTCTTTCTTCTTTCTAACATTCTTCTAGAAGCTTGATTTTGGTACTCACTTAGACGAGCTGCTGCCTCTTCTTGAGTAGTTGCACCACTTTGAACTTCTTGATTTAATGATCTAGAAAGTCTAGCTAAATCTTCCTGTTCATCATAAGTTGACCCTTCTAAGTCCATTTGCTTCCTAATAGCTCTATTGTTTCTAATTCTACTTTCTATTCCAGCTGCCCATGGTTGAACTGCTTGCATCCAATTATTTACCCAATTTTGAGCGTCTAATTGCCCTTTAGCCATATCAACAGCATTCATAGTCATTTTATTCTTATTGGCTACCTCTGTTCTTCTAGCTTTTGCAGCATTAGATTCTTGTCTTCCCATTTCTCCAGTTTGGAACAGTCTTTGAGAATTAAGAGAGTCTCCTTGTAATCTAGATAGATTACCTTTAGAAGTACCTTCTAACAATGTAGCAGCTTGTAAGTTACTGTCAGATGTACCTTGAGCTATTCTTCTAGCTTGTCTTTCTATAGTAGCAGCTTGATTGTATGCAGATGTTTTACCTAGATAGTCCTCTGTTTGAGGTATATAATTCTCATATGTATTCATTAAAGTAGGTCTTAATGACTCTTTAATTCTACGAGTTGCTCTATTATTGGTCATTACAGTACCAATCATTCTACCAGTAGCAATTATATCCTCTGGAAGTAATTGGAATCCTTTTCTGCTATTTCCTTCTATACTTCTGAACTTGGTACTTATTAATTCAGGCGTTTGAGAAGTAGTTACTTCAGGAGTTGTTCTACTAAGCGGAGTAGAGACAAATTGATTACCATCAAAGTATATGCTTCCATCACTAGTTCTCAAAGGATTGTCCTTGGTGTACATCTTAGACATTCTCTGTAGCATAGCCTTTCTATTCCAAGTAGTAGGCCCAAGATAATCAAACCTATCTACATCTTCTCCAAAGAACCTTCTATTGTAATCTCCAAATACATTTTTGAAGTTATTATTCCAATTGGTAAATCCTCTTGCATTTACTTCTGGTTTCCAAGAAGAAGACTCTTGTAATAGTTGATTAAGAGTACTAGTAACGTCTCCTGCATTTTTATTTTTAAATACATCACTAGCTTGGGACATTATTTTATCCATATTGTAGAAATTATCCCACTTACTTATATCATAAGCGTTCTTACGATTATTTTCATAATTTAAGAATTCGTTGCCCAAAGGGGAAACATTTCTATTCATAATATCTCCAAACTGCATCTTTTTAACTAATATTCCTCCTTGTTTCTTTTTAGGAGTTACTCTTTTTTTAGGAGTTTTTAAATCTCTATATTTCCATGTATTATAATGTGCATTAACCTTTAAATCAGGTAATTTAAATGTTGGTGTACTTATTTGAGCATTCCTTGCAATCATCTGCTCTACAGGAGTATAAAATAAGGGAACTTGTCTTTCAGTTACTTTACCTCTAGAGTTTATTATAGGGACTGCTATTTTCTTATTAAAGTCATATACTGGATTTGTACTAGGATTATTAAAGTTTCTAGTTGGATTCCACCATTGTCCTCCAAACTTGGTTTCTAATACACCTACTCCCTTCTGATCTTTAGTTAAGGATTTTAGATATTCATTCTGTGATTTTAAATCACCTTTCTGTTTAAGTTCAGCTAATTGAGTTCTAGATAGTCTAGCAGGTCTGCCACTAGTTTGAACATCTATCATGTCTGTTTTGGCATTATTTAATAAGTTTTTGGCTTGAACTTGTCTTTTAACTCCTCTACCACCACTTACAATTAAGTGAATACCATTAGCTATATTTTTCCAGTCTTGTACGTCTAATGCACTCCATCCTTTCTCTTTAAGCTTAGATAAAGATTCTATAGCAGGACCTGTATTAGCCATTGCTCCCCAAGCTGTTAATAATCTAGGTGCCCATTTTATAATATTTTTAGCAGCCTTACTTCCTTTAGCTGCAACACCTAATCCAGGTATTACAGATAATACGTCCATTCCTAAACCTACTGCAGCATTTCCTAAATCAGACCATTGGAATCCATCTTTCATGTCTGCAGCAAAATTAGCTCCAGTGCTTAAGAATCCAGAACCAGCAGATACTACTGATCCTCCAGGAACAAATCCTGCAATTAATCCAGCTAAATCAGCTCCAATTGCACCTAGTCTAGTATAATCGTCCCACTCCCATTCATCAGAACCTTTGGTTCCCTTAGTTGGTCCTCCTATATTTCTAGTAGATGGTTGATCAGATTTACTTTCAGGTTTATTGTCTGGTTTACGTTCAACTATAGGTTTTGCCTCTTTCTTTTGTTTAGCAGAAGCTAATCTTCTATTATAATCATCTAATATAGAGCCTCCTTGAGCTTTTAATACTCCACCTTCTTCCATTTTTTCCCATGCATTAGAAGCATTTAAACTTCTCCACATTTCTTCCAGTATTTCGTTTCCTACCTTAAATGTAGTAAGAGGAACTCTTTCAGCTCTTTTTAAAGAAGGATTATACCTTATAATGGTGCCTTCTTCTTTATTAGCCAGTTGTGGTATATAATAGTTTCCAGCATCATCCACATATCCTGCAGCTTCTAAGTCTTGTAGATTTAAACCTTGAAGTAATCTTGAAAAAGCTTCAAGATCTTCTGGTTTTTCTAAGGCTCCAGTCATTTCAAAATTATCATTGACATCTTGGTATGAAGCTGGTATAACCATTCCAGGGATAGTTTTAATCGTTCCTCCATTATTTCCTATATTGGAGATAGTAGTATCGGGAAGCTTTTCTCCTGGAATAGTTTTTCCTCCTGAAGGATTAGGATTCACGTTTACTCTCCAGAATTTCTCATTAGCGTTGGCTATAATTTGATCTAGCCATTTTTTCTTATCATCAGCTTTCTTCTGAATTTCTTGAGCTTGTTGTTGCTCTGGACTTAATGATTGGGGTTGGGTAATTCCAAGTAATTCATCTAATCCTCCCAAACCTGCTCTAGCTAAGGAAGTGTAATCAGCATCATCCAAAATTCCATTACTTAATTGAGTTTTAGCATCAGTTAAGTATTGTATTAATTCTTGCTTATTAGTAAAGTTCTCAGGTAAATCATACTTGGAATCAAAATCTGGAGATTGTAATTGACTTAAGTAGTTATCTAGAGCTTCTGTAATATATCCTACTCTTTTAGAATAGTCTCTTTTACCAGTAGCTGGATTTATAGTGTCATACTTCTCAAAAGTTCCATAATCCCAGTTACCACCTAAATATTTTCTTGTAATAGCATCTTTTATATTCATATTAAATCTTTCTTTACCTTGAGGGGCTGTACTCTCTGGTTTTTTATATGCTGGAGTAAAATTCATTACATGATCTAGTAATTGAGTAGCTATCCCTACTGCATTATTACTAGTGTTTTTAGTCATGCCCAGAATGTTAGAATCTCTTTGTCCAGTACTAGTAATACCTGCAGAATTAGTCCACGATCCGTCTGGATTTCTTCCAAATCCTTCTGACCCCATAGCCTTAATAAGATCGTTGAACCCTTGATCAAACAGTTCTCTTTCTCTTCTGCTATAGTTATTACGTTTTAACCAGTTTTCTCTTTCTCTGATTACATTATTCTTTAATGCATCAACATCATATTGTTTTCCTGCCCACTCAAATAGTTTAGGTGTTTTAACTTCTGTTTGTCCACCTGTTGCAAATTTTCTAATTACTTGAGCCATATTTTAGATATTAAAAAAGGAGTATATAACAATGTACATACTCCTTTTAAAACTTGTTTACTAGCGAACTCTTACTATTTTAGCTCCATTTCTAGCAAATGTAGGTTCTTCTTGAGGAGCTGACTGTGGACCTCCTTGGGCTTGTGCTACAATCTCTAATAGTGCTTGACAAACCATCATAGCTGCTTCACAGTTTTGGGTTTGAACAGCTTGCTGAGCTGCTGCTAAAATCTGTTCCATTGGATTACTACCCATATCATCTGCCCCTGGTTCAGTAGGAGCCATGTTACCACCTTCTGCTGGAGCTGGAGCTGGAGCAGCTGCCTCTGCTGGCATTGGTCCACCTTGTTGATACTTCTTAACTTTAGATTCGATTTTCATGTTAATTCTATTTAATGTTTAAACCTTAAATGATTGCAAATATACAGAGTATAATACATATCTCCAACTGTTTAAGTCGATTAAAAGAGACTTTTAACTTGTTATATATCATAGATGCCATAACTAGTCTTTCTTTTCAAGTTGTACATATTCTGGTTTCCTATCATCCTGTCCTTTTATATATTCGAACATCTTCTTTCCTAATGCTTTATAATCTTTGTCAGCTTTAGATCTGTCTGCCCTTTTAGCCATCTTAATTAAAGTTTTGGTATTCTTTCTACTGAATATACGTTCTCCTCCTTCTAATTCCATTTGAACTTCTCCATCGGGAGCAAGTACTTTCATTGTAGGAACTTCGTCAGTTTCTAAGTCTAACTCGTCTCCTACTTCTACACCAGAATTTTGATTTAATTCTAATACGTATAAAACGTTATCTTCTTCAGCTATAGTTTTATCAAATGGTTTTCCTTTATAAATAGAAAGAACTTCTTCATCCTCATCTATAAATATAATGTCTAAAGGAATAGCTGTATCATCCATCCAAAAACCTACAGTCTGTGGCTTGTCAAATACAAATAACATTCCTTCATTATCTGCTAATTCAGTAACTCCCTGTAAACCTTTGGCTCTCTCTTCTTTTGTAGAAGCTACTTTAACATCATATTTCTTGTCTCCTATTTCTATTAGCATTAGTCAACTTCCTTTAATAAGCCTGTATTATCTACAGTGTTACGTAATATTTCATCTACTAGCAGTTTTCCAGCCTCAATTGCAGCATCGTCAGATCCATCTTCTTTAAGCTTTTCTAGCTTCTTAGTAACCTCTAAAGAGAAGATAATTTCATTTCTCTCTATCTCTGCTTGTTGTACTACGTTACCTTTTTCTAAAGTAACTACTGGAATACCCTTATTAGTAATACCTTCTATATCCATATGATGTTTATGAGCATGCAATGCACCCTCAGGTATTACGTTAATTTGTCCTCCTTCTTTAAAGGTGGGAACCTCTGAAGTAGGCATTTCTAATATCTTTTTAATTAAAGCTCTTTGTTCACTTGTAAAGAGTTTCATACCTTCTTTACCTACTGCCATACTTTGATAACCTCCATTTAACTGCATCTGTCTCTTATTATACAGAAGCGGATTGTTAGAAGCGGCAAAAGCATCTTGTGCTTCCTCTCCTATATCTTCTATCTTATCAACCTTTTTCTGCATAGCTCTTACTTTCTTTCTATATCTTCTATCAGAGCCTCCTATTCTAGAAATACCTCCGAATGTTCTATCTCCCATCTTTTCGGCACTGGACACAGTACCTTCATAACCACCTCTCATAGCTTTAGCTTCATCTGACAAGTTTACTCCCTTTACTGTAGTTCCAGTGCCTATATTAGCAAAGTCCAGTACAAAGTTAGCTGCCATACCTATAGGACCTAACATATTAAGGACATCTGTAGCTTGATTAAAAATTTGGTCTGATCTGTTATAGAAGTCAGTACTTTTACCCATTAGTTTGGCTAATCCTTCATTTGCAACATTAGATACTGAATTAACCATGCCTGCAACTGGATTAACCTGACTCATTACTCCTCTACCAATATCTCCAACTCCTTTAATAGCCTTATCTTCATGTTCTTTAGGTCCACCAATAGCTTCTGCAATAGGATCTGCAATTGATTGCACGACTCCTGCTACTGTTCCTCCTCCTGGAAGTTCCTTACCAAAAGTCTTATTCAACCACTTACCATTATTTGCCCCACTCATTCCAGAAAATAATCCTCCTTTTGTTTTTATAGGATTTACTTGTTGAGTAGTAAGAGTCATCTCTGGAGTTGGTGCAGTAGGTGCTGCTAGTGGCAAAGACTTCATTGGAGTTCTTACAGCTTCATACGTTTGAGATGTAGAGGGAGCGTTAAATGAACCCAAGCCTGAAGGCTGTAAAGAAGCCATTAATTGTTCAGTTAAATAGTTCTGAGCATTAAAAGGTAACTGAGGAGTAGAGGGCGCCCTGATTTTATGTGCGGTGTCGGCTACGCCGTCCGCTTTTACGTTGGCTGGC
>OGJV01000888.1_pt1 | contig 15122 bp, 10 predicted proteins | sample 1572271 | NCBI WGS metagenome assembly OGJV01 (sample SAMEA2582107, study PRJEB24529) | metagenome | biome: Human gut stool | place: China | collected 2011
ATGAGCGAATTTTCACACCTGAAAAACAAGCTGCTGGCCGAGCAGGTGGAGGACCAGATCTACCATTATATTCTGGACGAAGCGCTGGAGCCGGGCGCAAAACTGCCCAACGAGTTTGCGCTAGGCGAAAAGTTCCGGGTGGGGCGCAGCACCATCCGCGAGGCGGTCAAGCTGCTGTCCAGCAAGGGCATCGTGGAGGTGCGGCAGGGCTCCGGCACCTATGTGGTGACCACGGTGAAGGGGCTTTCCGACCCGCTGAACCTGCGCAGTGTGCAGGACAAAAACGCGCTGGCTTTTGATCTGGTGAACGTCCGTCTGCTGCTGGAACCGGGCATTGCGGAGATGGCCGCGCAGAACGCCACCCCGGAGGATATTGAGCGGCTGCGGCGGCTCTGCGAGCGGGTGGAGAACAAGATCCACAGCGGCGAGCGCTACATTGAGGACGACATTGCCTTTCACACCTGCATTGCCGAGAGCAGCAAAAATCTGGTGGTGGGACAGCTGATCCCGGTCATCGACACGGCGGTGATGATGTTCGTGAACGTCACCCACAAAAAGCTCATTGATGAGACCATCATGACCCACCGCATGATCACCGAAGCCATTGCCAACCACGACCCCATCGGCGCAAAGGCTGCAATGGTGATGCATCTGAACTTCAACCGCAGCTACATCAAAAAGGTCTACGACGGCGAGGACCCGGATGACGGCACCATCGGCATGGCGGCGTATATCATGGATAAAAAAGAGGACTGAATCCTCTCAGTCATCGCTGCGCGATGCCAGCTCCCCCGAAAGGGGGAGCTTTTTTTGCGTTATCCGGTCAGCATGATGAAAGCTCCTTCTGAGAGGGTGCTTTCCGAAGTCATCAGATGACTTTTTCTCTGCTTTTTTCTCAAAAGCCGCTTTTACGGCTGATTTTGGGCAAAATTCGCCCGGATTTGGGCAGTGTGCATGATGTATCCCAGAGTTTTTGCACAAAAAGTAGGACATACCCGTGACAACTTGCAAAAAGACGTCTGCGGTCTTACAATAAAATCACAAAAGGTTCCGCAGAAAAAAGGGCGAAAGCAAGCAATATTTGGAGGTAATGAATATGGAGTTGCGCTCACAGGAAGTCCGCACATTAGCACCCGAGAACGACCCGCTGAAGATGGGTATGGGCTGGAAGGTCGAGGATCTTTCCAAGCCCCAGATCATGGTAGAAAGCACCTTCGGCGACAGCCACCCCGGCAGTGCCCATCTGGATCAGTTCGTCAAGGAGGCCGTGCAGGCGGTCAACGAAAACGGCGGCAAGGCTGCCCGCTACTTTGCCACCGATATGTGCGACGGCATCGCACAGGGTCATGACGGCATCAACTACTCTCTGCCCCACCGTGACGCCATCGTGAATCTGGTGGAGGCACAGGCCAACGCCAGCGTGTATGACGGCGGCGTGTTCATCGCCAGCTGCGACAAGTCCGTGCCCGCCATGCTGATGAGCATCGGCCGCTTGAAGGAGATGAGCGCCATCGTGGTGACCGGCGGCGTCATGGAAGCCCACACCCTGCCGAAAGAATATGTGGTCAACGACCCCGCCTGCGCCATCAACGAGCTGCTGACGCTGGAGCAGATCGGCAAATTTGACGCATGGGAAAAGACCGGCGTCATCCCCAACAGCCAGCTGGATTATTACAAGCACAACGCCTGCCCCAGCTGCGGTGCCTGCTCCTTTATGGGCACTGCTTCCACCATGCAGATCATGGCCGAGGCACTGGGTCTGATGCTGCCGGGCACCGCCCTGATGCCCGCCACCGCCCCGGAGCTGAAGCAGGCCGCCTACGATGCCGGCAAGCAGCTGATGGAGCTGGTCAAGAAGGGCATCACCGCCAAGGATATCGTGACCAAGAAGAGCTTTGAGAACGCCATCATGGTGCACGCCGCCATCTCCGGTTCCACCAACGCCACCATGCACCTGCCTGCCATCGCTCACGAGTTCGGCATCGAGATCGACGCCGACACCTTTGACCGGATGCACCGGGGCGCACACTACCTGCTGAATATCCGTCCCTCCGGCGACTGGCCCGCACAGTACTTCTACTACGCAGGCGGCGTGCCCCGCGTGATGGAGGAGATCAAGTCCATGCTGCATCTGGACGTGATGACCGTCACCGGCAAGACGCTGGGCGAGAATCTGGAGGAGCTGAAGAAGAACGGCTTCTACCAGCACTGTGATGCCATTCTTGCCGAAAAGACCGCCGGTTTTGCCCGTCCGGTCAGCCGCGAGGATATCATCCACAGCTTTGACAACGCCAAGGGTACCGACGGCAGCATCGCCATCCTGAAAGGCAACCTTGCCCCGGAGGGCTGTGTTATCAAGCACACCGCCTGCCCCAAGAATATGTTCGAAGCCACCCTGCGCGCCAAGCCCTACGACAGCGAGGAGGAGTGCATCTCCGCTGTGCTGCACGGCGAGGTGAAGCCCGGTGACGCCATCTTTATCCGCTACGAGGGCCCGCGCGGCAGCGGTATGCCCGAGATGTTCTACACCGGCGAGGCCATCTGCGCCGACCCGAAGCTGGCTTCCAGCGTAGCGCTGATCACCGACGGACGCTTCTCCGGCGCAAGCCGCGGCCCGGTCATCGGCCATGTCAGCCCGGAGGCTGCGGTGGGCGGCCCCATCGCATTGGTGGAGCCGGACGACCTGATCCAGATCGACGTGCATAACCGTAAGCTGGCCATCGTGGGCGTGAAGGGCGAGCCCAAGACCCCCGAAGAGATGAACGCCATCCTTGCCGAGCGCCGCGCCAACTGGAAGCCCAAAGCACCCAAGTACACTAAGGGTCTGCTGAAGCTCTACTCTCAGCACGCCGTCAGCCCCATGAAGGGTGCATACATGGAGTAAACCGCTCCTCATAAATAACCAAAAGTAAACTGTCCGGCGGGTTTTGCCGGACGGCTTGGATAAGTGCAACCAAAAATCACGAAACGGAGGAATTTTCTATGACAGCAGTTGCAACGCCCGATGCGGCACGGCTGGTTTTTGCTGCCGTGGCAGGCCTGATCCTATTGCTCATTCTCATTATCAAGTTCAAGGTACACGCCATGATCTCCATCCTGATCGGTGCGGTGGGCATCGGCCTGATGGCCGGTATGCCCCTGTCCGACATCATCGGCTCGGTGAACGAGGGCATCGGCAACACCTTAAAAGGCATCGCCCTTCTGGTGGGTCTGGGCTCCATGTTCGGTGCCATTCTGGAGGAATCCGGCGGCGCGCAGACGCTGGCTGTGACCATGGTGCGGAAGTTCGGTGACGAAAAGGCCGCGTGGGCACTGGGCATCACGGGTCTGGTGGTGGCCATGCCGGTGTTCTTTGATGCCGGTCTGATCATCCTCATCCCGCTGGCCTTCTCGCTGGCAAAGCGCACCAAGCGCTCTGTGCTGTACTACGTCATTCCCCTGCTGGCCGGTCTGGCTGTCGGCCACGCCTTCATCCCTCCCACGCCGGGCCCCGTGCTGGTGGCTACCATGCTGGGTGTTGACCTTGGCTGGGTCATCCTCATCGGCATCTTCTGCGGCATCTTTGCCATGATCGCCGCCGGTCCCATCTGGGGCGGCATCTGCGGCAAAAAGTACATGATCGAAGTTCCTGAACACGTTGCGCAGCAGGCAGACATTGACGAGAGCAAGCTGCCCAAGTTCGGCACCATCGTGGGCATCATCATGATCCCGCTGCTGCTCATCATCGCAAACTCCGTGGCAAAGGTGGTGCCCGCACTGGCAGGCATCCAGCCTGTTCTGGCCTTCCTCGGCGAGCCCTTCATGGCTCTGCTGCTGGCTACCATCGCTGCTATGTACCTGCTGGGCACCCGCCACGGCTACACCAACGCCCAGCTGGAAAAGATCATGACCAAGTCTCTGGAGCCCACCGGCATGATCCTGCTGGTCACCGCCTGCGGCGGCGTGCTGCGCTATATGCTGCAGAACTCCGGTCTGGGCGATGTCATCGGCAACGCCGTGGCAAACGCCAGCCTGCCGCTGGTGCTGGTGGCCTTCATCGTGGCTGCGCTGGTGCGTATCTCGGTGGGTTCCTCTACCGTGGCTATGACTATGGCAGCAGGCATCATCTCCGCCATGCCCGGCATCAGCACACTGAGCCCGCTGTATCTGGCCTGCGTGACCGCTGCCATTGCAGGCGGCTCCACCGTCTGCTCCCACTTCAACGACTCCGGCTTCTGGCTGGTGAAGAGCCTTGTGGGCATGGACGAAAAGACCACCCTCAAGACCTGGACCATCATGGAAACGCTGGTGGGCGGCGTGGGCTTCCTCGTGGCTCTGGTCATCTCCTTCTTTGCCTGAGCGCCTGTCCGGGGCCTGCACCCCGGGATAAGCGTTGGGAGATATCCTTATTCATTTACCTCATTACCTCCTTCAAAAACAGCCGCTCCGGGTACGCCCGGAGCGGCTGTTTTTTGTGTCTGCGTGACCCGGTCACGGAAAAGCAGGCGGCGTATGGGGTATACTGATATTGTCAGTAAAACACAACACCCATTCAGGAGGGAAAAAATATGGCAGTCATCAACATTACCAAGGAAAACTTTGCACAGGAAGTGCTCCACAGCGAAAAGCCCGTTCTGCTGGACTTCTGGGCCAGCTGGTGCGGTCCCTGCCGGATGCTGAGCCCCGTGGTGGACGAGGTAGCCGAGGAGCGCACCGATGTAAAGGTGGGCAAGGTGAACGTGGACGAGCAGCCGGACTTGGCGGCACAGTTCGGGGTGATGAGCATCCCCACCCTGCTGGTGTTCGAGCAGGGCAAGCTGGTGCGTCAGGCCGTGGGCGCCCGCCCCAAGGCTGGTGTGCTGGAGCTGCTGGGCTAAAATATCGTTTTGAATGTGGTACAGCGGAACGCCTGTGGGCGTTCCGCTGTCTCTTTTTTACGGAAATGGTTGGCATCAATTCAAAAAAATCATCCACGCTTCTACAAATGGAATCACAAAACCAAAGCAAAAGAAAAACAGAAGATCCAGCACGACCTTCATCCATCTGGCAGAGCGTGTGCCGAAGGACATGGCATGGATGATGAAAAGGTTGATCTCGCCCCAGCGGCGATAATAGCCTGTCTGTTCAAAACTGTTCCAGATCTCCAGTGATAAAAATTCAATGCCAGCACACAACGGGAAAATGACGAGAGAATGCATCCAGCCGTCTGCCCGAAAAGAACCATCGCCAAGACCATACCAGTGCACCGCAATGGTGCCAGGGCAAGCCAAAACACCCCATAAGGCAAGCGCAATGCTCAGCCCAAGCAGGGCGGTGCGCACAGAATGCCAATCTACGGTGTGCTGTCGGCGCAGCATGGTAAAGAAATCTTCCAGCTGGATGGTCGGTACGGTATCGGCTTCTTCCGGGGCGCGGCAGTGCATAAGGTCGGCAAGGGTCAGCCCCAGAGCATCTGCCAGCGGTTCCAGTGTGTTGATATCCGGCAGACCGATGCCCCGTTCCCAGCGGCTGACAGCCTTGTCAGTAACGTGCAGCTGTTCCGCCAGTTCTGCCTGTGTCAGCCCCTGCGCTTTGCGCATCCGGCTCAGATAATTTCCGAAAGTTCTGGCATCCATTTTATCAACTCCCTTGGAAAAAGCATAGCATAAGGCAGTGCAAAAGGCAATCGACGCTCTGTTTACCCGGACAAAAAGTGTTTGGATAGCTTGAATGCAAACAGCAAAGCGCCCGCCCTATGGTTCGAGCAGAACCACGGGGCGGGCGCTTATTTTATATGGAGTTCAGAAGAAAAATGCGGGGTTCAGCTTACAGCTGGGGGCCTGCGGAGACCAGAGCCTTGCCGTGCTCGTTGCCCTCGTACTTAGCGAAGTTCTTCACGAAGCGGCCAGCCAGATCCTTTGCCTTCTCTTCCCACTGAGCGGCATCTGCGTAGGTGTCGCGGGGATCGAGGATGGCGGGGTCGACACCGGGCAGAGCGGTGGGGACCTCAAAGTCGAAGTAGGGGATCTTCTTGGTGGGAGCCTCGTTGATGGCACCGCTCAGGATAGCGTCAATGATGCCGCGGGTATCCTTGATGGAGATGCGCTTGCCGGTGCCGTTCCAGCCGGTGTTGACCAGATAAGCCTTTGCGCCGCTGGCCTTCATCTTCTTGACCAGCTCCTCAGCGTACTTGGTGGGGTGCAGCTCCAGGAAAGCCTGGCCGAAGCAAGCGGAGAAGGTGGGGGTGGGCTCGGTGATGCCGCGCTCGGTGCCTGCCAGCTTTGCGGTAAAGCCGGACAGGAAGTAATACTGGGTCTGCTCCGGGGTCAGGATGGAGACCGGGGGCAGAACGCCGAAGGCGTCAGCAGACAGGAAGATCACGTTCTTTGCTGCGGGAGCAGAAGAAACGGGACGCACGATGTTCTGGATGTGGTTGATGGGGTAGGACACACGGGTGTTCTCGGTGACAGACTTGTCAGCGAAGTCGATGTGACCCTCGGCATCCAGAGTGACGTTCTCCAGCAGAGCGTTGCGCTTGATGGCGTTGTAGATATCGGGCTCGGACTCCTTATCCAGGTTGATGACCTTGGCGTAGCAGCCGCCCTCGAAGTTGAACACGCCGTTGTCGTCCCAGCCGTGCTCGTCATCGCCGATCAGCAGACGCTTGGGATCGGTGGACAGGGTGGTCTTGCCGGTGCCGGACAGACCGAAGAAGATGGCGGTGTTCTCGCCGTTCTTGTCGGTGTTGGCGGAGCAGTGCATGGAGGCAATGCCCTTCAGCGGCAGGAAGTAGTTCATCATGGAGAACATACCCTTCTTCATCTCGCCGCCGTACCAGGTGTTGACGATGACCTGCTCCTTGCTGGTGATGTTGAACAGCACAGCAGTCTCGGAGTTCAGGCCCAGCTCCTTGTAGTTCTCGACCTTAGCCTTGGAAGCGTTGTAAACAACGAAATCAGGCTCGAAGTTCTCCAGCTCCTCAGCGGTGGGACGGATGAACATATTGGTAACGAAGTGTGCCTGCCAGGCCACTTCCACGATGAAACGCACTGCCATGCGGGTATCCTTGTTGGCGCCGCAGAAAGCATCCACGACGTACAGGCGCTTGTTGGACAGCTCCTTCTGAGCGATCTCCTTGACAGCCTTCCAAGCCTCCTGAGAAGCGGGGTGGTTGTCGTTCTTGTACTCATCGCTGGTCCACCACACGGTGTCCTTGGAGTTCTCGTCCATCACGATGAACTTGTCCTTGGGAGAACGGCCGGTGTAGATACCGGTCATCACGTTCACAGCGCCCAGTTCGCTGACCCGACCCTTCTCGTAGCCTTCCAGCTCGGGCTTGGTCTCCTCGGCGAACAGCTGCTCGTAGGAGGGGTTGTGCACGACTTCAGTCGTGCCGGTGATGCCATACTTGGTAAGATCCAACTTTGCCATATTTGCGTACCTCTACTTTCGTTTGATCCTTACATAACTCTGTGTAGGAGATGCAGCGCCATTTATGGTACGGACACCGCATAAGGGGGAGACAGCACAGACCGATGCAATGCAAATTCTCCTGTCTATCATTATACACAAAAGCTTTCCAAAAGCAATAAATGGAAGGTTCTGTTTGCAAAAAAGAAACAAATTTCATAAACAGGCTTTCCCACATTAAGTAATTTCACGAAGCCCGGCAGGGATGCAGACTGTGAAAAATAAGGCGGGACGGGGAAAAACCGACATTTTGATAAAAGTTTGACAAACCGGGATGCAAGGTGGGACCCCCGACCCCGATGGGGCAAAAAACACAGCAGACAGCTCTTTGGTGCAAGACCGAGAAAATGTAAATGAGCACAAAAAAATAAGATGATAATTGAAAAAACAAAGCAGTGTGGTACAATAAATCTAGAGAGGACTCTCCGAGAAACAGAAACCAACATACCGAAAGAGAGGAAGTGCTTTTCTATGAAAAAGATCGCCCCGATCCTGCTGGCCATGGTTTTGGCCCTGACCCTTTGCCTGGTAGGCTTTGCGGATGCAGAAAGCTATGACGATGATCCATTGGAAGAAACGGCGGCTTCCACGTCCGAGGAGGCCTTGGAGGAGGCAGAGCCGGTTCCTGCCAGGAGCAGTGAGTGCGACGCTTGTGGGAAAATGTCTTGCGTAACCCAAAAAAAAGACACGTTTGAGACCGGACTGGATGAAGTAAAATGCATCCATTATCCCCACGGGACGGACGAAGTCTATTATCAGCATACTACGTATTACCAGGTCTGCGGTTCCTGCGGATACAAGTCCGGCACATGGACTGTGGACGAGGGAGAGTCGCTCCGGTACTGCCATGGGTGGTCGGCGACAAAGCACTGAGTTCCGAGGAGAGTAATTTTTGTACGGCTGGATGGAGAGGTCTCTGTAGCAGGGAGCCGCTGAACGTTTCAAGAGCTTGTGATAAACAGCAGCCCAAAGCCATGAAAACAGCTTTGGGCTGCTGTTTTTGCAATAATTGGGGCGGCAAAGACATTTTAGTGGTAAAAGGACTTTACTTATGTTATACTTGCTTTATAAGAAATACTCTTCCGCCCGCTGCGGCGGCCCACATATAAAGGAACTGCCATGAAAACCATCTACATCCTGCTCACCCGCTCCGGCACGCTGCTGTCCAAACTGGTCTATGCCGCCACCGGTTCCAGCTATACCCACGCCTCCATGGCCTTTGATGCAGATCTGAGTTGCCTGTACAGCTCCACCCGCAAAAACGGCTACACCATGTTCCCGGCAGGTCCCAGTAAAGAATACCTGAACAAGGGCGTTTTTCGTCTGCGGGACGACGCCCCCTGTGCGCTGTACGCGCTGGAGGTGTCCGATGAGGCCTATTCCCACGCCCTGCACCGCGCCGAGGAGTTCATGCGTCACAGCGAGGAGTACAGCTTCAACACGCTGGGGCTGATCTTGTGCGGGCTGCATATCCGCTGGCAGCGCCGCCACCATTATTTCTGCTCCCAGTTCGTCAGCGAAGTGCTGGAACAAAGCGGTGCGCTGGCGCTGCCCAAGGACAGCACCCTGATGCACCCCAACGACTATACCCTGCTGCCCCAGCTGAAGTGCCTGTACAAGGGGCGCTTAGCCGACCTGCCCCAGCGCAAGGCGATGGATCTGGGCGAGACGCCCTCGATGGTCAGCATCTATACCGGACTGCTGGTGGAGCTGCTGCAGCGCCGGGCGCAAAGGTTTTTTGAGTGATTTTTCTGTATAAAACCGAAATTTCCGCTTTTTTGAGCGCTGCTCTTGCATTTTGCAGCCAATTGTGGTAATATTATTCGGCGGTATTGTTTTGCCGCAGAATATGCGCTCGTAGCTCAGCCGGTAGAGCATCTGACTTTTAATCAGAGGGCCAGGGATTCGAGTTCCCTCGAGCGCACCAAAATCCCACGAGGAATCGCAAGATTCCTCGTGGGATTTTCCATTTCTGGGGCTCTGCACACTTTTGCACACTTTTTGCACACCGGCGGGAAAGCCGTGTTTTTCCTTGCATTGTCTGCATTCTGTGCATCGTGAGCAGAGCTTGTCGGGCCTCGCCCCGACAAGCTCAGTGGAATTTGTGACAGAGAGTGTCAAGGTTTACAAGGTGCGTCAAGATGGTTTTGCAAATTTTATTGTGATAAAGCGGTGATCGTAGGACTTATAGCATGGCGTTCAAGTGCTTTCCCGTTCAATCAATGTATTTCTGCATTTTGACAACCTGCCTATAAATCCCCCATGAACGTTGTGGAATCTTCCAAAGCATCCATGGATGGTTTCTTATGCTGCATCAAACGTTCAGCTTATTACAACGAAATTCCATATAGCTGCATTGCATCTTGCGGAGGTTCTTGCTATACTTTGTATCGAACGCAACCCTATCCGATAAAAATGTTGCGCAATTTGCGCAACCAAAGGAGGCCGCTATCATGCAGCAGCTCAGATTACTTCATGGCGGAGACTACAACCCGGAACAGTGGCTGGACCGGCCCGATATTCTGGCGCAGGACATCGAACTGATGAAAAAGGCACACGTTAATACTGTGACGCTGGGCGTGTTCTCATGGTCCACGCTGGAACCGCAGGAGGGGGTATTTGAGCTGGATTGGCTGGCAGACATCATCCATAACCTGTATGCCAATGGAATCTATACGATCCTTGCAACGCCCAGTGCGGCCCGCCCCGCTTGGATGGCACACAAATACCCCGAGGTGCGCCGAGTCCGGGCAGACCGGGTCCGGGAGCTGTACAACCGGCGGCAGAATTACTGCTACACATCGCCGGTTTACCGGGAAAAAGTCCGCATCATCGACCAGATGCTGGCGCAGCGGTTCGGCAATGACCCGGCTGTCCTGCTCTGGCATATCTCCAACGAGATGAGCGGCGACTGCCATTGCGAGCTGTGTCAGGCCGCGTTCCGCTGCTGGCTCAAGGAACGGTATGGCTCTTTGGATGCCTTGAACAAGGCGTGGAACGCCCGGTTCTGGAGCCACGACTATACCGCTTGGGAACAAATCGAAAGCCCTGCCCCGCAGGGGGAAAATGCCGTGCAGGGTCTTGCGCTGGACTGGAAGCGCTTTGTCAGTGACCGGCATATTGATTTTTTGAAATTTGAGCGTGATACCGTGAAAGAATTTGCGCCGGTTGCAAAGTTCACCGTGAATATGATGTACCGGTTTGATGGCATCGACTATTTCAAAATGTCCAAGGAGATCGACGTGGCCAGCTGGGACAACTACCCCACATGGCACAAGCCCAGCGAAACGGTGGAAGAAACGGCGTTGGATACGGCCCTGATGCACGACCTGTATTACTCCATGAAGGGCAGGCCCTTCCTGCTGATGGAATCCAGCCCCAGCTTTACCAACTGGCAGCCGATCTCTAAACAGAAGCGCCCCGGCATTGCGGAGCTTGCGGCTCTGCAGACGGTTGCACATGGTTCGGACAGTGTGCTTTACTTCCAGTGGCGAGCCAGCCGCGGCGCTGAAGAAAAGTTCCATGGTGCAGTCGTCGGCCATGATGGCCGGGAGGATGCCCGTCCCTTCCGGGAAACAGTCGGTGTGGGCCAAAAGCTGGAAGTGCTCTCGGAGATTGCAACAGTCTGCCGCGAGAAGCAGGCGGCGATCGTCCACGATTGGGAAAACAAGTGGGCATTGGAAGATTCCTGCGGCCCGCGCAATGCAGGGATGGGCTACTGGGACGAGCTGAAGCTGCACTACAATGCTCTTGCGCGGGAAGGCATTGCGGTGGAGTTCGTGAATCAGGAATCCGATTTGACGGGTTATGGCTTGGTCGTTGTTCCGATGGTTTATTTGCTGACGGATGCCTTTGCCCAAAAACTCTGTGATTTTGCCCGGAATGGTGGTACGGTCGTGGTTACATACTGGACCGGTGTGGTGGATGAAAGCGATTTGTGCCGTCTGGGTGACACGCCCTACGGCTTGACCGACCTGCTGGGCCTGCGCCGCACTGAGATCGACGGAATGTATGACGGCGAAACCTGCCGCTGCACCCCGATGGACGATTCCACTTTGCCGGAAACGCAGGCTTCGGTTCTATGCGAGGTCGCAAGTCTGAACGACACCGACCCTGCCACACCGCTGAGCGTTTATGCCGAGGACTATTATGCAAACTGCCCGGCGGTGGCTGTCCACTCCTACGGGGAGGGCCGCGCCTACTATCTGGCAAGCCGTTTTGATGCTGCGTTTTATCGCGCATTTTACTGCGATGCAGCGCGGGAGGCTGGGCTGACCCCGGCATGGCCGGAAGCTCTGCCGGACGGCGTTCTGGCCGCGCGGCGCGGTACGTTCGTCTTTGTACAGAACTGCAATGAACATCCGGTCGAAGTAGGCGGTGTTGCGCTGAACCGTTACGGAACGGCCGTCTGGAAAAACGGCGAGCAGGTCCTGTAAGGCACAAAAATACCAACTTTCAGCGTTCTGTCAAAAAGCAGAACGCTTTTTGTTTGCTTTCGTACTTGACAAAGCGGGCTTATCCCGGTATGCTGGGGTGGCGCACTGTTGCGCAGTTCTGTGAAAAGGAGAGGATATCCTGTGGCTGCAAAGGAAACCGAAAAAATGACGATCGAGCAGGTGGCCGATGCGCTTGGTGTTTCTAAAACAACGGTATCACGCGCACTTTCCGGAAAGGGACGCATCAGTGAGGAGACCCGCGCCAAGGTATATGCCTATCTAGGACGCACCCGCACCGAGCCTGCCGCCCCGCAGGGCGGCGAAAAGGTGCGCACCAACAACATTGCCATGATCGTGCCACAGCGCTTTATTACGCTGGATCTGCCCTTTTTGCGCAAGTGCATGGGCGGCATCTGCATCATGGCAGACCAGCGCGGCTATGACCTGATGCTTTGCTACGCCTCCAACACCGAGTATTCGCAGCTGCAGCGGCAGCTGGCCAACCACAAGGTGGACGGCGTGATCCTGACCTACGCCATGGCGGATGATCCCTGCATCGAACTTTTGCGGCAATACGAGACACCTTTTGTGCTCATCGGACGCAGCGAGGACAAGACCATCCCGCAGGCAGACAACGATCAGGTCGCGGCTGCCTGCGAGATGACACGCATCCTTTTGCAGCTGGGCGCCAAGCGGATCGCGCTGCTGGTGGGCAGTACCATCTACGCCGTCAACACCGATCGCATACGCGGTTATCTGCGTGGATTCGCGGAATTTGGTGTGCCAGTAGACCAGCGGCTCGTTCATTCCGGTGTGGAATCTGCCGGGCAGACGCTCGATGCACTGGAGGCTGCGCTGGAGCAGAAGGCGGATTGCATCCTTTGCGGCGATGATGAGATCGCCTTTGAGGTCATGGGGGAGCTGCGGACGCGGCATATCCTCGTGCCCAACGATCTGCGAGTGGCCAGCCTGTACGACAGTTCCATGCTTGCCAGCATCACGCCGTCTGTTTCGGCGGTGCAGTACGATGCAGAGCAGCTGGGCAAGACAGCCTGCCGGATGCTGCTGGACCGGCTGGCCGGAAAAGAGATCGTCATGCGGCAGCTGGAAGGCCATCAGGTCATCCTGCGGGATTCTACCAAGTGGAGGGAACGCTCCCACAGCATCAAATAACGCGCTTTTTGTGCCTGCTCCTTTCCCGGAGCGGGCATTTTTGCTCTTTGCATGGCAAAGGTTGCGCTAAAGTTGCGCACTTTTGCCCATGTATCCTAATTTTACCGTCACTTTTTCCAGTTTCGACTCAACAATACCGTGAATTTCGTCCATTGACGTGAGCAAAAGAATGCGGTATCCTATGGGTACAGAAAAATAGCTGCTCGGATGTGCGCAACTTATAAGCGCAACAAAGAGCAGCCGAAGATTTCGGATTGAGAACGAAGGAGAACTGGATCATGAAAAAGCTGATTTCCCGCCGTAACTTCCTTGCAGCCATGGGCACTGTGGCTGCTGCCGGTGTGCTGACCGCCTGCGGCGGTTCTTCCAGCAGCACCGCTTCCTCTGCTGCCGCTTCCAGTACGGCTGCCTCTGCTGCGGAGAGCTGGGGCGATGTGAAGCTGACCATGTGGGGTGCCGAAGAGGATCAGACCATGCTGCGCGAGATGGCAGATGCCTTTATCGAGCAGAATGCGGACAAGGGCAACGTGACCATCGAGATCGGCGTGCAGTCTGAGTCCAGCGCAAAGGATACCGTTCTGGCTGACCCGGAGTCTGCCGCAGACGTTTTTGCCTTTGCCGATGACCAGCTGAACGAGCTGGTGAATGCCGGTGCGCTGCAGGAAGTGCTGCTGAACCCGGATGACGTGAAGAGTCGCAACCTGCCCGGCTCTGTGGGCGCTGCCACCATGAACGACAAACTTTACGCCTACCCCATGACCGCCGACAATGGCTATTTCCTGTACTATGATGCAAGCGTTCTGAGCGCCGAGGATGTGCAGAGCGTGGACACCATGCTGGAAAAGGCTGCAGCTGCCGGCAAAAAGTTCATGATGAGCGTGAACGATGCATGGTACATTTACAGCTTCTACGCCGGTGCCGGTCTGGTGGCTACGCTGGCAGATGACGGTATCAACACCGTCTGCAACTGGAACGAGGCTCCCGGCGCAGACGTAACGCAGGCCATTCTGGATATCGCCGCAAACCCCGGCTTCAAGTCCGGCGCAGATGCTGATATCGTTTCTGCCATCAAGGACGGCAGCTGCTGCGCCGCCATCTCCGGTACTTGGAACGCCAGCACCGCCGAGGAGGCTTGGGGCGAGGGCTACGCCGCCACCAAGCTGCCGACCTACACCCTGAACGGCGAGCAGGTCCAGATGGGCTCCTTCTCCGGCTACAAGCTGGTGGGCGTCAACCCCCACAGCGCCAACGTGGGCGTTGCCATGATGCTGGCCGACTTCATCACCAACGAGGACAACCAGAGCAAGCGCTTCAACGACCGCAAGCTGGGTCCCTCCAACATCAATGCCAATGCTTCCGAGGCTGTGCAGTCTGCACCCGCCATTGCCGCACTGGCTGAACAGAGCTCCTACGCTACCCTGCAGCGGGTAGGCGCAAACTACTGGAGCTCCGCCGCAAGTCTGGGCGAGATCCTCGCCTCCGGCGACACGCAGGGCAAGACCACCCAGCAGCTGGTGGATGACGCTGTGGCCGGCATCACCGCACCTGTGGCACAGTAAGTTCCGGCTTTTCCCGGCGGGCACGCAGCAGAATGCAGTGTGCCCGCTTTTTATCGCAATACAAGAAATCGGCGTCAACCTAACATCCTGTTTGCTATAACCCCCTCTGCATACTAAGAAAGGAGTTGACTTCTGTGGCAGAAATGGTCCTTACACCACCCTTGCGGGCAGATGGCCGGGAGCCGAATTTCCTTCAGAAGTTCGGTCACGCATTTGTTCACGGAGATATTTTTACAAAGCTGTCCCTCTTTGTCTGGGGTCTGGGCTACATTGGCCACGGCCAGCTTATCAAGGCACTGCTGGTAACGCTGGTGCAGGGGCTGGGACTGTATTTTCTGGGCACCTCCGGCATTCCTGCGCTGAAAAAGTTCGGCACGCTGGGCACGGTGCAGATGGAGATGCAGTTCAACCCCCTTACCTTAAAGAACGAGATCAACAACTACGACAACTCGTTTGCCATCCTGCTGCTCAGCGTGATCGCACTGGTGGTCATTGTAACGCTGATCGCTGCTGCCATGCTGGTGGT
>OGJV01000932.1_pt1 | contig 14360 bp, 7 predicted proteins | sample 1572271 | NCBI WGS metagenome assembly OGJV01 (sample SAMEA2582107, study PRJEB24529) | metagenome | biome: Human gut stool | place: China | collected 2011
GGTACTGGAAATATGGAGTTGCAGTTGGATCGCAAGTTGTCCAACCGTCGTATTTACCCGGCTGTGGATATTACGGCATCAAGTACGCGTCGTGATGACTTGTTGTTGGAGGACTACACGTTGAACCGTATCTGGATTTTGCGTAACTATCTGACAGATATGAATTCTGTTGAGGCAATGCAATTCGTGAAGGATCGTTTGGAAAAGACGAAATCTAACGAGGAATTCTTGATCTCGATGAATGATAAATAGTTTTATAAGTTTTATAATATGGAAAAGCGAGTTCATTGTTGGACTCGTTTTTTTGATACCTCAAATATAGAATCATTTTAAGTATATACTTATATCGCAATAGTGTAGCGGGTTATGTGTGAATGAAAATTCTTTGGGAGGTATGAAATGATAATGAAATGTATGTTTTGCAACATGTAGATTACAAAACTATGCTTTTTTTATTACCTTTGCATTGCAAAGAATAAAAAATGGAGAGTTTACGTAACACGCATAAGATCTTGATGAAAGAAAGGACATCGGCTATCCGTCGTGGTTTATTGGATGCGATAGATTCTCGTGCCCGGTTGATTGCGATAAAGGGAAGTCGTGGTGTAGGGAAGACCAATTTCCTTCTAGATTTTTGCAAGGATCATTATAAGGACAACCCTTCTTGTCTTTACGTGAATATCAATAACTTGTTCTTTGCGATGGAAGGATTGTTTAATTTCGTGGAACGTTTCTACAAGCTGGGAGGGAAAGTGTTGTTATTGGATCAGATCCATAAGTATCCAAACTGGGACCGGGAATTGCGGGAGGTTTACGATCGTTTCCCGGATTTGCAGATCGTTTTTACCGCATCTTCTATTTTGCGGGTCAAATCCAACAAATATTTGCATGGAATCGTGGAGATGTACAACCTGAGCGGTTTGTCGTTTCGGGAGTTTTTGGAGTTAGAAACGGGATATAAGCTATTTGAACAAACTGTTCCTATAGATGTCGTATATCGTGTTTTTCAACTCGGCCAACAATATAGTTGGCATATACAATCGTATGTAGATGATCATTTACTATGTCATCATAAAAATTGGCAATCCGATCATTATGAACAGCAAACAGGGGCTGTAGCTGAGTTTTTAGGTGATACAATTTATACACTTTCTTCAGAACCCAATAAGCTCATTGCTATCGATACAGAGGAAGGAATCGATAGAATTATTGATATCTTGACCCCATTAGTTGGTAATCGTGTTACATTAGTGCGTAGTCAACGAGATTTCCTCGAAATCACTGCACCGAATGTATCAAAAGGGCGTGCATTAGCTCAATTAGCTCTAGATAATAATCTTAGTCTTGAAAATATAGTTTCCTTTGGAAATGCAGATAACGATATTTCTATGTTAAGTGAAACGGGATATTCGGTGGCTGTTTCAAATGCAACAGAACATGTAAAATCTGTGGCTAATGAAGTATGTGGTCATCATAATGAAGATGGTGTAGCTCACTGGATAGAAAAGAATCTTTTATAATGGAGTAAAACTATGGAAGCATTTCGTTTATTAATTGTTACAGGTATGTCTGGTGCCGGTAAAACGCAGGTACTTCAAGCATTAGAGGACATGGGTTATCTATGTATTGATAATATTCCTCCTGTACTTATTCCTAAGCTAAGTGAAATTTGTCGACAAGGTGGAGAACGTACAAACCGTGTAGCTTTAGTCGTAGATATTCGCGGTGGTGAATTCTTTGAAGCTCTTTCCTCCTCTCTTGAAACATTGAGAGAAATGAAGGTAGATTATGAAATCGTCTTTATGGATGCTACAGATGAGACGTTAATTAGAAGATATAAAGAAACTCGTCGCAGCCATCCACTGGCTCCAGATGGGATGATCACTACAGGTTTGAAAGAAGAACGTCAGATATTAAATTCTGTACGACATAAAGCAGACTTCATTATTGATACAACGAATATGAAGACAGCTAGCTTGAAAGAGTATTTAAAAACTCGCTTTACTCAAGTAGACGAAGGTCATGGCATGTCTATTACAGTAGTGAGCTTTGGTTTTAAATATGGGATTCCTTTAGATGCTGATATGGTTTGGGATGTTCGATTCTTACCAAATCCATTCTACATTCCAGATTTCCGTCATAAAACAGGTCGTGTGAAAGCAGTGAATGAATATATCCATTCCTTTGAAGTAACCGAGGAATTTAAAAAACGTTACTTTGATACCATGGACTTCCTTGTGCCAAATTATGAACAAGAAGGGAAATCTCAGTTTATTGTGGCAGTAGGTTGCACAGGTGGTATGCATAGATCTGTAGCTATGGCAGAAGCATTATATTCCCATCTATTAGAAAAGGGGTATCGTGTTTCTGTAGAACATCGAGATATGATGAAAAATAATGTAGAAGAAGATTATAATCCTCATGAAATTAAAACACTTGGTAACTAGATAGGGGTTCTTATGTTGCGAAAAAGATGGTTTCGGTGGCTTATACCGGGCCTAAATATAAAACGTTGGCTTGCCCTATTTAGTTGTGGTGTAGGTCTTTTAATCATTGGCATTTCCTTGATGTTTAACTATCAATGGCTTGCCGTTCTTGAAGATGTTGTACTGGCCTTTTCCTATAATATGACGGGCTTTTACAATTATAATGTGCTCATTGCTGTGGGTGCAGTTATATTATCGATAGGTGCCGTTCTAATGCTAATCGGCACTAGTAAGGTTATTAAAACGATTATTCGTGCTGTATTGCCTAATCCTGATAGTAAGGTATCAGATATTATCTTCCAAAATATACGACTTGATAAAGGTCCTAAAATCGTTGTTATCGGCGGTGGTACAGGATTGTCTAATCTATTGCGTGGATTGAAAACACACACATCTAATTTATCAGCTATTGTTACAGTAGCTGATGATGGTGGTTCATCAGGTCGTTTACGGGAAGATTTTAAAATGATTGCCCCTGGTGACTTGCGAAACTGCTTGGTCGCATTAGCAGAACAAGAAGGGGTTATGGAAAATCTTTTCCGCTACCGCTTTGAAGGGGAAAATGAGCTATCTGGACATAGTTTTGGCAATCTCTTTATTACAGCACTTGCTCAAGTATACGATGGCGATGTGGAGGAAGCGCTTGAAGCAGCTAGTAAATTACTACGTGTACGCGGTCGGGTAATTCCTTCATCTACAGAGTTTATTAAATTGGTAGCTGAGATGACAGATGGTACCATTGTAGAAGGTGAAAGTAATATTCCAAACTCTGGTAAAACCATTCGCCATATGTATAGCGAACCGGCGCAACCAAAGCCGGAAGGTGCTGCGTTACGTGCTATCGATGAAGCAGATGTCATCATTTTTGGACCTGGTAGTTTATATACAAGTATCATTCCAAACTTGTTAACTGATAAAATTGCATCTCATATACGTGCTAGTAAGGCAAATAAAATTTATATTGCCAATGTTATGACTCAACCTGGAGAAACTTCAGGTTATACGCTTAGTGATCACGTAGAGGCACTCATCGCTCATGGTGGGGAAGGCATCGTAGATACTGTACTGGCAAACGATGGTCCACTACCAATTCAAATGGTAGAACAATATAGTGCCGTAGGTTCAGAGCCTGTAGCATTAGATACTAAGAAACTACAAGCTAAAGGGATTCGCACGATTCGGGCTACTTTAATTAGTCCGAAAAAGCCAGCTGTTCATGATCCAGAACGGTTGGGTAAAGTAATTATGGATATTGTTCACGCCATGCAATCGGATACTGAACCACATATCTTAGAGTATTATCTCCAACGAGATGATCATTAATGAGAAGGGATACCTATGTCATTTGCTGAAGATGTAAAAAATGAATTATGCCAATATGAATCCTCTAGTGATGCAGATGTGGCCATGAAAATTGAAGCGTCTTGCTTATTGCGCATGGGTGGATCTATCATTTTAGGGATGAAGGGCGCTGTTGGTATTAGATTAGCTACTGCAAATAATGCAGTAGCTCGTCGCTTGTTAGGCATCTTAAAGAAACAATATGAATTGCCTACCAATGTATTAGTACGACAAGGGCTTAACTTGCGTAAGAAAAATATGTATACCTTATCTGTGGAGCCATCCATAGAAGGGCGACAGGCTTTAGAAGATCTTGCTTTATGGCCTGTAACTGAACAAATTCCTCGTAGTTGGCTTAAATCTATGGAGGCACGACGTGCATTTTTACGGGGTGCCTTTTTAGGCGGTGGCTCTGTTAATAAGCCACAAAGTGACTATCATCTCGAGTTTATGACGGGGAATGAGAATTTTGCAAAGGAAATTATACATGTATTGCGGTTATTTCATATTCATGCAGGTTTGACTGAGCGTAAGGAAGAGTATGTAGTATATCTTAAAGAAGGGGATGCTGTAACGAGTTGTTTGCAAATTATGGGTGCTCAATCAGCACTGATGGAATTTGAAAACGTGCGCATAATGAAAACTGTGCGAAATCAAATTAATCGACAAGTAAACTGTGAGACTGCAAATTTGCAAAAGGTTGTAGATGCTGCAGTACGCCAGGTAAAGGCTATTCGAATTATCGATAGAGAAATTGGTATTGATGAATTGCCTGAAAAGTTGCGGATTGTAGCAAGATTGAGATGGGACAATCCAGAAGCGAGTCTGAAAGAACTTGAAGAATTGATGGATGGCGAATTATCTAAGTCGGGTATTGGACATCGTTTAAAGAAAATCGAAGCATTAGCACTTACGTATGACCCTATGGGGCTTGAAGAAATATAGAGGTATTAATATATGTTTTCTTATAAATCAAAATATTGTGTAGCTGCGGCCATGGCCGCCATGGCTGCGCTTCCAGGCCATGTAGAGGCTCGTGATATAGATTTACAATCAATTGGATATTTTCAGTTTTCTCCGTTGCCACCAAGTTTGGTGTCTCAAACGGATACATTGCTACTATCAGATAGCCCTGAATATGTAGGACCAGTAGGCGGTACGCTTAGTGCTGGTACGATTAATGGGAGTGGCCGCATTTATTTTTATCACGTAAATGAAATGGATCAGCCCCATAAGATTGCTATCGTATTGGAGAATCAAACGGCGTATCCCAATACTGTTCATGTAATGAGACAGTTAAAATCTGTGGCTACACCAGACTATTTCGCTGCTGGTCGTGATTTATCCTGGAAGGACTTAGAGCATCCTTTAGATGAAAGTCCAAATGCGAGACCATTATACTCGCTAAGCATTCCTCCCCAAGGGCGTCAATTAATCTTTAGTGACTTAGAAAATACACCGGTAAATCGAGATGCACTATTTACGGGTATCGTAGATATTAAAACAGAGGCACCAATCTTTGCTCGTGTTATGATGTTGCCTATGGGGATGGATGCTGTTGATGCATCTCATTGGGCTAAGAATTTACCTATTGATGAAATTCAATTGCGCGGTACATATACTGGTTCAAAGCGTAATATGGAGGTTACTACACCTTTTGATACTGCCTTAGGCGGTGCTTTTGTTGAAGTTGGTAACGACCGTGAGGATGCCTTTATCAATGGTGTAGATGAAATGCAAAATAAAGCATTTGTTCGTGACCGTGGTAACTATGGTGTTTCATATACTTTAAAAATTCCTACAAAAGGTAATGAACCATTTAGATTGTATTTTAACCCTCTTGGTGGGCCTTATTCTGGCTCCTTTACGGTAAAAGCACTTCATCAACAAGGTGCACGTCGAGGTCAAACAGATATGCGGACCTATCATATTGGCGGTGCTGATGGTATCACTGCACTTGGGGATGGAACTATTTTAGATAGTCGCATCATGGGTAACTATAACGCAGGTGATTTATTAACATTAAACTTTATGCCTGCAGGGGCATCTAACTTGCCGATACGGTTCTTGTTAATTCCTGAATCTCTTGCGAATCCACAAAAACATCAAACTATTGCTGTTAATGTTCCTAAGGATGTAAAAGATAGTTTAGGTCATCCAACTCAAGGGACTACGCAAATTCCGGTAGGTCCTATAGGTAGTAAAGATAGCAATAAAGGTACTGTAGATACTACAAAATCCACATTGACACCTAGTAAGCAGGCAGAGAATATCGCTCATGAAGAAACTAAAAAGTTAAGTGATAAAGCAGCTGCTGAAGCTAAAAAAGAAGCTCAACTTAAAAAATCAAAAGAAGCGGAGGAAACATTAGCTCGTAAAAAAGCAGAAGAAGCTAAATTAGCTGCTGAAAAAGCAGAAATGGCACGCAAGGCTGCAGAAGCCAAACATGCTGAAATTGAGCGTAAAATGGCAGAAAAAGCTGAAGCTGATCGCAAAGCTGCTGAATTGAAGGCGGCTCAAGAAGCACAAGCTGCAAAAGAAAAAGCTGTATTAGAAGCTAAAAAAGCTGAAGAAATGCGCCAAGCAGAAGAAGCTAAACGACTAGAAGCTGAAAGAAAAGCTGAGCTTGATCGAAAAGTAGCTGAAGCACGTAAGGCCGAAGAAGAACGTAAAGCAGAAATGGCGCGTATTGAAGCTGCAAGAAAGGCTGAGGCGGATCGTTTAGAAGCGGCCCGTAAAGCAGAGGAAGCTCGTGTAGCGGCAGAAGCGAAACGTCTTGAAGAAGAACGTAGAATAGAAGCGGCTCGTATTGAAGCCGCTCGTAAAGCTGAAGACGCTAGACACGCCGCAGAAGCCAAGGCTCGATTTGAAGCACAACGGGCAGCAGAAAAAGCAGCATTAGAGGCAAAAAAAGCTGAAGAAGAACGCTTAGCAGCTGAAGCAAAAGCGCGTTTAGAAGCACAGCGAAAAGCAGAACAAGAAGCATTAGAAGCACGCCGCGCAGAAGAAGCACGTAAAGCTGCAGAGGCGAAAGCGGCATTAGAAGCACAACGTGCAGCTGAACAGGCTGCGTTAGAAGCGAAACGCCAAGAAGATGCTCGTAAAGCGGCAGAAGCAAAAGCAGCATTAGAAGCACAACGTATTGAAGCAGCAAGAAAAGCTGAAGAAGCACGTCGTGCAGAAGAAGCGAGAAAGGCTGAGGAGGCAAGAATCGAAGCGGCCCGTAAAGCAGAGGAAGCTCGTGTTGCAGCAGAGGCTAAACGTGCAGAAGAAGCGCGTAAGGCTGAAGAGGCAAGAATTGAAGCGGCCCGTAAAGCTGAAGAAGCTCGTATGGCTGAAGAAGCACGCCGCGCAGAAGAAGCACGTCGCTTAGAAGCAGCTAGACTTGAGGCACAACGCAAGGCCGAGCAAGAACGACTTGAAGCAGCTCGTAAAGCTGAAGAAGCTCGCGTTGCTGCTGAAGCAAAACGTCAGGAAGAATTGCGTAAAGCAGAGGAAGCTCGAATTGCAGCGGAAGCAAAACGAGCAGAAGAGGTTCGGAGAGCAGAGGAAGCACGCCGCATAGAAGAGGCTAGACGAGCAGAAGAAGCGCGAAAAGCCGAAGAAGTACGTATGGCTGCTGAGGCACGTAAAGCAGAGCAAGCTAGATTGGCTGCAGAACGTGCAGAGGCTGAACGCCAAGCAGCAGAGGCAAAACGCATTGCTGAAGAACGTTATCAAGCTCACTTAGAAGCGGAACGCAAAGCGGAAGAAGCACGTCAGCAAGCTCTTGCACAAGCCGAAGTTGAACGTAAAGCAAAAGAGCGAGCTGAAGCGATTCAACGTGTCAAAGAACAACAAGAAAATGCTCGTCGTCGCGCAGAACTTGCACGTCAACAAATTGAGGCAGAACGTAAGGCAGCACAAGCGGCTAAAACAGGACCTTCCTTCAGTGAACTTGATGATGTACATGAGGATACACCAAGTGTAACTATTCCAAATGCTGTATCTATTGATGAGTTGACTAAACCTAGACCGACTGCATCTCAAAATACACGTCGTCGTGACCAACGTCAACCACAACCAAATCAACAATATGCACAGAAAAACCCAATGACTAATGGTCAACAAGGTCAAGCTCCTTATAGTTCACAGCAAGATCAACAAAATGATGATCAAAATCCACCAAAATTATATCCTATGGGGCACTAATATTAGCTTATAATAATGAAAATTATTTGTATCTAATTATAGATTGATTATAAGGAAACAATTGGTGAAGTATAGAGAGGACAAGCCACTTCTAAGGGTTTGTCCTCTTTTTAAAATACTTATGAACTTTTGCTTTCACATTGACTTTCAAGAGGAGATTCAGTACAATAAATAAAGAAAATGCATCCATGGTACGAGAGACCATTGCATATTACAAAACCTTTTAATTTAGTCCAGAGAGGCTGAGAAAGGAATATAGTTGAAGCGCCCCATAAGGGCTTCTTTGTGCAAACTATTTGACCTTTTGCCCTGGGCAAAAGGTCTTTTTTGTTACGTGAGTTAGGAGGAAATCATGGGACAAGTTAGCCTAAAAGGCAAACATTTATTAGGTTTGCAAAATGTGTCACCTGAAGAAATCAAATTGATTTTAAATGTGGCAAAAAAAATGAAGAAAATCGTTCTTTCTGATGACAAGAAGGTTCCGGTTTTAAAGGGGAAATCTATTGTTAACCTCTTTATGGAGCCAAGTACTCGTACCCGTAGTTCCTTTGAATTAGCCGGCAAATATTTAGGGGCTGACGTTATCAATCTTTCTCCTAGCGGTTCTTCCATGGGTAAAGGTGAAAGCTTCCGCGATACATTATTAACTATGTCCTACATGGGTACAGATGCTATCGTAATGCGTCATAGTGCAGAAGGGGCTCCTCTATATGCCACAAAAGCAGTAGATCCTATTATTATCAATGCTGGTGACGGCGCTCATGAACATCCAACACAAGCATTATTAGATATGTACTCCATTTTAGAGAAAAAAGAATCCATTGAAGGCTTAAAAGTTGTTATCGTAGGCGATATTATGCATAGCCGTGTAGCAAGATCTAACATTTATGGACTTACAAAAATGGGTGCTAAAGTCCATTTGGCTGGTCCTCGTACAATGGTATATCCAGAGCTCGAAAAATTAGGTGTTACCGTACACCACGATATTCGTGAAGCAGTAGTTGATGCAGATGTGGTTAACGTACTTCGCATTCAATTAGAACGTATTCATTCTGCGTTGTATCCTACAAATAGAGAATATGCTCGTATCTTTGGTATTAACAATGATGTATTGAAATTGGCTAAAGATGATGTGATGGTAATGCATCCAGGTCCTATGAACCGTGGCCTTGAAATTGCACCAGATGTAGCATATTCTGATCAATCCGTAATTCAAGAACAGGTACGTAATGGCGTAGCTGTACGTATGGCTGTATTGTACTTAACTATTATCGGAGGTGACGGTAGTGAGCTTGCTTATTAAAAATGGTACGGTAGTTAATCCGGCAAAAAAACAAAACGAAGTAGCAGACGTTCTCGTAAAAGATGGTAAAATTGCAGCCATCGGTCAAAACTTGAGTGCTGAAGGCGCTGAAGTATATGATGCAACAGGTCTTATCGTAGCACCTGGTCTTATCGATATTCACACACATTTGCGTGAACCAGGCCAAGAAGCTAAAGAAGATTTCCACTCTGGTACACAAGCGGCTGCTGCTGGTGGTTTCACACGTGTAGTCACTATGGCTAATACAAACCCAGTTGTAGATAATGCTGCACTTGTAAGAGGTTTACAAAAACAGGCTGAACTCACTGGCGTTGTGAAAGTAGAATTTATTGGTGCTGTATCCAAAGGTCTTGAAGGTAAGGAACTTGCTGAAATGGGCGATATGGCTGAAGCTGGTGTAGTAGCATTTTCCGATGATGGCCATTATGTAGAAAATGCTGCATTTATGCGTCGTGCCTTAGAATACTCCTCCATGTTTAATAAAATGGTTATCGACCATGCAGAAGATATTACATTGACTAAAAATGGTCATATGCATGAAGGTATCGTTTCCTATGAACTAGGTGTTATTGGTCGTCCTGCAGTAGCTGAAGATTTGGCTGTTGCTCGTGATATCTTGTTATCTGAAATGACAGGTGGTCATATCCATATCGCTCACGTAAGTAGTAAAAATACTGTAGATATGGTGCGCCGTGCGAAGGCTAAAGGTCTTAATGTAACATGTGAAGTTACAAGCCAACATTTATCTTTCACAGATGAATATTTACGCGAATACAATCCAGCGTTTAAAATGGCTCCTCCAATTCGCTCCGAAGATCATCGTCAAGCATTATTAGAAGGCTTGAAAGATGGCACAATCGATGCAATTATTACAGACCATGCACCGCATGCATATGAAGAAAAAGACCATGAGTTCTGCTGTGCTCCTAATGGTTTCAGTGGTCTCGAAACATCTTTAGCAGCGGTTATTACCAATGCGTATGGTCCAGATAAACTCAGCATTGACCAAGTTGTGTACTATATGAGTACACGTCCAGCTGAATTAATGCGTCTTGATGCAGGTGTTCTTGAAGTTGGTAAACCAGCAGATATTACTGTATTCTCTACAACTGAAGAATGGACAGTAGATCGAAATAAATTCTATACAAAAGGCAAAGTCAGCCCATTTGATGGTATGACTGTTACAGGTAAGGCCAAACTCACAGTAGTTGATGGCAAAGTAGTTATGAAGGAGGGCGTAGTCTTATAATGAAAGGCAAGTTAGTTCTTGAAGATGGTTCCGTGTTTGAAGGTTCCTTATTAGGTGGCGCTCCAACAGTAGGCGAAGTTGTATTTAACACAGGTATGACAGGGTATCAAGAAATCTTGACTGATCCATCCTATGCGGATCAAATTATTACATTAACATATCCTTTGATCGGTAATTATGGTACATTGAATGCTATTACTCAAGGCCCTAAACCATATTGTAAAGGCTTTATCGTAGGAGAACTGTGTGATTTCCCATCTAACTGGCAAAATGAAGGCTTATTTAGCGAGTATCTTCGTTTACACGGCATCCCTTGCCTTTATGATGTAGATACACGTGCTATTACACGTGTACTTCGTAACCATGGCGTAATGAAAGGCGTACTTGTACGTTCTGATTACCCTATGGAAGATATTCAAAAATTATTTAAACAAGACTTGCCAACAGATCAAGTTATGCGTGTAACTACAAAATGGCAAGGTATGCGTGGCGATAAAAATGCAGAGTTCCATGTAGCTGTAATGGACTATGGTGTAAAGGAAAATATCCTTCGCTCTTTAGAAGCAGCTGGTTGTCGTCTAACAGTATTCCCTGCAGATGCTAAGGCTGAAGATGTATTGGCAGCAAATCCAGATGGTGTATTCTTATCTAACGGCCCTGGAGATCCTCAAGATCTTGGCTATGCTGTAGAAGAAGTAAAGAAATTATTCGGTAAAAAGCCTATCTTCGGCATTTGCATGGGCCATCAAGTATTGGCTCAAGCCTATGGTGGTACAACATTTAAATTAAAATTTGGTCACCGGGGCTCTAACCATCCAGTACAAGATTTACGTACAGGCCGCGTATATATTACATCTCAAAATCATGGCTATGCAGTAGATGATACTTCCTTGCCAGACTTTGTAGAAATTACACATCGCAGTGTAAATGATGGTACTGTAGAAGGTATGCGTCATAAAGAATTACCTATCTTCTCTGTACAATATCATCCAGAAGCATCCCCAGGACCTACTGATAATCTATATTTATTTGACGAATTTGAAGACTTAATGAGAAAGGGAAAATAATATGACCACAGAAGCAAAAAAAGTACTTGTAATTGGTTCTGGTCCAATTATTATCGGCCAAGCTGCAGAGTTTGACTATGCTGGTACACAAGCATGCCGTTCCCTTCGTGAAGAAGGTTATAAAGTAGTATTGGTTAACTCCAATCCTGCTACAATTATGACCGATACAGATATTGCAGACCGCGTATATGTAGAACCGATTAGTCTTGAATTCGTAACAGAAGTAATTAAAAAAGAACGCCCTTGGGGCTTATTGGCTACATTGGGTGGCCAAGTAGGTCTTAATATGGCCGTACAATTGTCTGAAGCTGGCGTATTAGAAGAATACGGTGTAAAACTTCTAGGTACAACACTTGAAGCTATTAAACAAGCAGAAGACCGTGAACTCTTCAAAGAAGCGATGAAGGAAATCAATCAACCAGTTCCTGAATCCGATATCTTTAACGATCTTGAAGAAGCGGTAGCCTTTGCTAATCGCATTGGTTATCCTATCATTATCCGTCCTGCTTACACATTGGGCGGTACTGGTGGTGGTATTGCGCATAATGAAGATGAAATGTATGAAATTACACGCCGTGGTTTGAAACTTTCACCAATTCACCAGATCCTAGCAGAACGTTCTGTAGCAGGCTGGAAAGAAATCGAATACGAAGTAATGCGCGATAGTGCAGATAACTGTATCATCGTATGTAATATGGAAAATATCGATCCTGTAGGCGTACATACTGGTGACTCCATTGTTGTGGCACCAAGCCAAACATTGAACGATATTCAATACCAAATGCTTCGTACTGCTTCTGTAGAAATTATTCGTTATTTGAAAATCGAAGGTGGTTGTAACGTACAATACGCGTTGAATCCAAATAGCAATGAATATATCGTTATCGAAGTAAACCCTCGTGTATCCCGTTCCTCTGCATTAGCATCTAAAGCAACTGGCTATCCAATTGCGAAGGTAGCTGCAAAAATTGCAGTAGGCATGACATTGGATCAAATTACCAATGCTGTAACAGGTGAAACAAAAGCGTGCTTCGAACCAACACTTGACTATGTGGTAACTAAATTCCCTCGTTGGCCATTTGAAAAATTCAATTTGGCAGACCGCACATTGGGCACTCAAATGAAGGCTACTGGCGAAGTTATGGCTATCGATCGCTCCTTGGAAGGCTCCTTGCTTAAAGCAATTCGTTCCTTGGAAATTGGTTTAGACCATATTGAGCTAAAGAAAATCTCTCATGAGTCCATGGAACAATTGATTGAACGTTTACATTTAGTAGATGATGAACGTATCTATGTTGTAGCAGAAGCACTTCGCAAGGGCATTAGTGTAGAGAAAATTCACTACATTACAAAAATTGATACATTCTTTATTGAAAAAATCAAAAACATTGTTAATGTAGAAAAGGCATTGGCTGAACATGGTTTAACAGAGGATGTATTGCGCAAAGCAAAACGTTATTCCTTCACTGATTCTGTTATCGCCCGTTATGCTAATACAACTGTAGAAGAGGTTCGTGCAAAACGTAAAGAATGGAACATTCTTCCAACATATAAATATGTAGATACATGTGCTGCCGAATTCGAATCTAAAACACCGTACTACTACAGTGCTTATGCACAAGAAGACGAAGTTAAACCACTCGGTGAAAAATCCGTTGTCGTACTTGGTTCCGGTCCAATTCGTATCGGTCAAGGCGTAGAGTTTGACTACTGCTCCGTACATTCCTCTTGGGCACTTCGTAAAGCGGGTTACCAATCTATTATGATCAACAATAACCCAGAAACAGTGTCTACTGACTTTGATATTTCTGATTCCTTGTACTTCGAACCATTAACAGTGGACGATGTAATGGAAATTATCGATAAAGAAAAACCAGCTGGCGTTATTGCTCAATTCGGTGGTCAAACAGCAATTAACTTGGCAGGTCCATTGGCTAAGCGCGGTGTAAAAATTCTCGGGACATCCGTAGATAGCATCGACATGGCGGAAGACCGTGAACGTTTTGATGAATTATTGGCAAAACTTGGTATTCCTCGTCCAGTAGGTGCTCTTGTAACTTCTGATGAAGAAGCGCAAGCAGCTGCTAAAAACTTGAAATATCCATTAATCGTTCGTCCTTCCTATGTATTGGGCGGCCGTGCTATGGAAATCGTATACAACGATAAAGAGCTTGATGTATACATGAAGGAAGCCGTAGTAGCATCTAAGGAGCATCCTGTTCTTATCGACCGTTACATGGTTGGTATGGAGGTAGAGGTTGATGCTATTTCCGACGGTACCGACGTATGTATCCCTGGTATTATGGAACAAATCGAACGTGCCGGTGTTCACTCTGGTGACTCAATTAGTGTATATCCTACTCAGACAATTTCTCAACAAGTGAAAGATACAATTATTGATTATGGAACAAGAATTGGTAAAGGCTTTGAATTTGTTGGTTTATACAACATCCAGTTCATTGTAGATAAAGAAAGTAACGTATATGTATTAGAGGTAAACCCACGTTCATCTCGTACTGTACCATTCTTATCTAAGATTACAGGTGTTCCTATGAGTTATATTGCAACACAGGCTATTTTAGGAAAATCAATTGAAGAACAAGGATATACGCCTGGATATCATCCTGAAGATAAAGAAAGAGTCTTTGTCAAAGCACCAGTATTCTCATTTGCGAAATTACGTAGTGTAGATACAGTGTTAG
>OGJV01000940.1_pt1 | contig 14256 bp, 12 predicted proteins | sample 1572271 | NCBI WGS metagenome assembly OGJV01 (sample SAMEA2582107, study PRJEB24529) | metagenome | biome: Human gut stool | place: China | collected 2011
TCTGCGCAGAAAGCGCCAGATTGCACAACAAGGAGATTAAACTGTATTACGAGAGGCGTACTTTAATAGATAAAAAGCCGCGTCATTATGTACTAAATGCCATAGCAAACAAGTTGCTAAGGATCATATTCACCCTCGTGGAAAAAGGTGAATACTATGACGCAAACTTCATCAGGCAAGACCCAAGGGTCGTTAAACATAATTAACGTTAAAAAATGCGCTCAAAGCTTGCTCTATTAGAGTAAAACAGGGCATCAAACTGGTCAATCTCGTTGAGCGAAGTATAGAGGAAGTGGCCTTTGGCTTCTGCCGTACGCATCACGAAGGCAGGGTTGGTCATATCCGCATCTATCTCCTGTATAATGAGATTATCCGGTCTCTTTCGCTTATCCTTGTTGGCACCCTTGCGCATCATCTCCTCTTTCCATTCCTTCTCACGCTTCAGGTTTTCCTGATCACGCTTACGGATATCCTCCATGATCATCGAAATCGGCATCTGCACACAACTTTTACCTGCACCTGTACCTGCAAGGAGGCAGGTCATCAGGGTGGCTTCGTGCTCCACATTGTCGATATATCTGAATCTGGTATTCCAGAGATGGGTAGCCAGCGGAGGGAAAATGGCGTGCGCCACAGCCGGCTGATAAATCTCCGGAGTCTTCGAGATCAGCAGTTCCACCAGCTTCGGCAGCTTCCCCGGCATAGGAGGTGGAGGCGGATAAGAGGCATTACAACTTTGAACATTGAGATTTGAACCCGCCAGGCGTTCCGGGGATTTGCAATCCCCGGCAAGCAAGCTCTTAGCAGCCTGCTCCGCCAAGGCATTCACGCGAATCACATCCCTCGAAAAAGGCTTGGAGCTGTCCCCATATTTCGCATAGAAATCGTGAATCAGCTGATGGCAGTCATTCTCCTGATAATAGCTCGGCATTCTCTTCGCTACCACCTTCATCAGTTCCTCCTCACTCATTACACGAGAAGCGCCAGCACTCATAATAGCGAGCAGGGAGGAATGCCTTGATCCCACGGTATCAATATTCATCCCCTTCAGTCCTGCGGATTCCTGGAAGAGGTCGAAGGCTATGAGATTCTTCTCACTGGCACTTTCTGCTTCTTGGGCTGCCAGTCCGCCAGCTTTCTGAGCATTTCCAGTATGGCTGATATAATCATCATCAGCACGATGGCTATTACCAGGTTGGGCAGGCTGAATAGCAGCGCCAGAAGGAACAGCAGAATGGCTGTCAGTGCCCTGAAATCGATTGTCTTGAACATCGTCATTACTTTGAACTTTGAGATTTGAACTTTGAACTTTATGATTACTATCGCTAGGTACTTGCCCCTGAAAGTCACCCGACAGGCGTTCCGGGGATTTGCAATCCCCGGCAAGCAAGCTGTAGCGAGCCGTCCCCCTGCCGTCAATCGTAAGCCCACGCTTGAGAAATGCCTCTCTGCGGGCTTGAATCTCCTCATCCGGCAGCACCCCATACCACTCCTTCGAGCGGTAAATCTCGGAGTCCTTATCCGTGATAAAGATGATTCTCTCCGGCGTGATGCAGCTCTTGTCGTAGGGAATCCCAGCCGCCTCGCAATACGCCTTCTGCGTCTCTTCAATCGTCATCCCCATCGGCATTCTGATATCAATATGCAGCTTCTTTCTAGCCGAATACTCCAGATGCAGCAGCTTCCCCTTCCAGATGGTGTTGCTGCAGTTCAGCTCACGAGCCTTCTCCAGAGCAGCATCCACATACTCTACATCATCCACATCAATAGTCGTCTGAAAGAGGAAGCTTTCAGGCACCGCATCCTCACTAGAGCGGTGATTATTCCTGAACTTAGAATAATGAATGGCACGGATAGGCAGCTGTCTTTTCAGCCCCTCGCGTGCCTTCTTCACCGCCTTTTCATCACCAGCATCTACGCCGGGAATCGCCTTTTCCCCACGTATCTGCGCAATCACACCCTTCAGCCACGGCTGTGCTATCAGGGTGTCATAGACATACAGGGGCTGGGAAGAATTCAATCTTCCCATATTGCCCTTGCGTGCCGGATTTAAAGCCATTACCTGTTGCTTTATCGCCATATTTCCATCTTTAATGATTAATAATTACCCGCACTTTGACAGGCGATTCCATCGCCGCCCCAGCGGGCCTACCCCAAATTCTTCACCTCATACAGTTCGGCAAGCTCCCAGAATCTGTGCGCCAGGTCATGGATAAACTTCCTGCCCTTCTCGGTCCATACGAGATAGGTATGCGTAACCGCCTTGCCCATCTTCTCCTTTCTGCCATCGCATTTCGGATCCAGAAAGGCATTGTATCGGGTGCGGCTCTTCGCCAGTCCCATGTGCGCATACTCCGCATAGAGCATATACTGCCCGCTCTGGTAGTACTGGATATGCAGGGCGCACAATGAGCGGTTCAGCTCCTGCGCCGTAATCCCCAGCTCCTTCGCTACCTGGGTAGTAGTGAAGCAGGAAACGGAATCCAGCACATTATCCGAGTAGATAGCCTTCGGCATCAGCCCATCCACCTGGTGCTCCAGATGAATGATGTTCTCACCCTTTCGGGCGATATTCACCACCTGCTCATCCACCACGCCGTTCAGTCTTCGGATTTCCACATCCTGCTCCTCGATCAGCCTTCTCTACTGCTCCAGCAGCATCTCCTTCTTCTTCAGGGTGGCACGGAGAATCTCCTCGGCATTGCGAATCGTCTCCTCCTCGCTCTCCCCCTCCTTCACCGGGATATAACCGCCCGTCTTGCGAATCTGCGGCAGCACCACCGAGGTAACCCAATCCTTGAACTTCACCGCCGTAGCCAGTTTCGAACCCAGCACCAGAGCATAGAAGCCGCTCTCGTTGACAAAGATCATCTGCACAACCTGCATCTTTCCGTTACATTCGCCATAACGGTTTTTGGCAATTCTAGCGACGCAGCGTTTCGCTGCATCGCTAGACCTAACATGCTGTTTTACAGCCAAATCTGCTCTCTTATATCCGAGCACATCACACAAATCCTTCGCACAGAACCAAGGCTCGCCCTTCTCATCAGTAGCCGTGCGAACCATTCCGAACTCCGGATTCTCAAAAACAGCCACCTGTGCAGCCTGCTTCTTGTCAGCTTCCTTCTTGTCAGCCACCTTCTTGTCAGCCACCTTCTTACCAGTCTGCACACACTTCTTGGCAGAGCCGGCATTCTTGCCATCCTCCGCCTTCTGAATTTTTGAATTCATCATAAGCAAAAAAAATTAAGTAAATATATAAAAGGTACCCGACGGATACCTTTGCAAAAATACACGCTAAAAGTTTCCACACATATTTTATCTTTATCAGGATGCAAAACAAAAAAAGCTAATAAAAATGTATCAACCTTGTCAAAGACCGACGGGCTGATACGCTGCGCCACTTACAACATGGCAGGAAACCTATCCCAGCAACCTGGCGATAGAAAACGCAAAAGCCCCAGACCTCAGAACCGGTATCGTTCTGAAATCTGGGGCAAATGTACGGCGATATTTTGAATCTTACCTGCTGCCCGACTGGTGCCATAGCAGCAGGTAGCACCAGAAAAAATCGTAAAAACTACGATAAAAAACCTCTATCAGCCAAAAATCGGCTTGATTTTCTCTTCAAAGGCCTGAATCTTCAGCGTACTTTCAGCCTTGTCTCTACCAGTCTTCAGCGAATGACTGTCGAGATGCCAGAAACCACCCATAATCTTCCAGACACGGGTAATACCCAGCTTGAAAGCTATCTGGTATGCCAAATATCCCTTCTTCGTCCAAGAAAGATGATCAGGCTGATAGTTATCGTCCAGCACCTGGATATCACGGAGTTGATTCAGCACGCGACGTCCTTTCTCCGAAAACAGCAACTTATACTCAGGATCATCAGCAACTTGAGCGTTGTTTCCCTTAAAACTTTCAGAAGACTTATTATCATTTACTGCGTCTTCCTTTTCACTCATAGCTTCAATTTCATCTTCTGAAGCTACCTCAATCTTCTGCTGCGAAAGCTCCGCAATCGCAGTCAGCATTTTTAAAACCTGGTTTACGGCATTCTCATCGACTACCAGAACCAGTCTTTTTAATCTTGCCATATTTTTCTGTTTATGGCAGAAAACCATTTGTAGAGAAGTACTTCTTTAGAAGATTTTTCTACCTTGTTTTATATTTACCACTACAATGATGGAATTATTCTTCATCTCTAATATCCTGATTTGCATGTGTTTTACCTATTTCAAAAAAACAGTAATTAATACCTATATCATTCCCCTTCACAGGGGTATAAAACGCGAACAACCCACCTCCGATAAGCGTTGAGCTCGTCAGAGGCGGGTTGCCGTTTTCTTTTATATCGGCAAAGATAATAAAAAAAACTGAACCCCCAAAAGATTTTCTGAAAAATCTATAAAAAAAATCCACATGGATACTTTAGCAGAACTTTTTGCCCATGTTCTAACTATTTTTTGTACTTTTGCAGCGTATGCCTGTTGCGTGCATTTCAAACGTTATAAGTCTCACAATCGGTACAAATGGAATATTCCTTATGCATGTAAAACCTATTGATACTTCATTCAATTGAGGCAACGGTGTTGCCCCAATTTGATATAGACTATATGCCTTATAGAAAAATCTGCATCTCTTTAAGGTATCAACAGTCCATCCGTTTCCATAATCAGTTCGGCAAGCGTATGCTCTTCCTCTTCGCCACCTTGTTTCATCCAAGTGATGTCGAGCGAAGTCTTGTCACGAGCGGTAAGCTCCTCAACAGGGGAATGAGGAGATTCAACTTTCCCATGAAAATAATCTCCAAAAATCGTGGTGATTTCAAATAAAAGTTGTAGCTTTGCGGTTGAATTAAAATATAAACAACATGGCAAAGGATATTTTATTTACAAGAGAAACTTTCTTGGCGGCAATGCGTCGTGAAAAGAAGCGTAAGCAAGAATGGGAGGAAAAAATGAATAAGAAATTGGATGATTTGCAAGAAAAAAATTAAGCTTGCAAATGATTCTCATATCTATGATTTGGCTTAGTTATGCAAACCTTAGACATAAGCCAAATCAATATTCTTGCGCCATATCCTGTATGGTATGAAGGAGAGGAAATCCTATTTAAGACAGATTACAACATACTCTATTCTGTTGCTTTTGAATTAAAAGATGAAATCAAGCCATGGCGAGACGCAAGTTACCGCCCCAGTTCGTGCATATTTTTAAAGGAACTGCCTTTTCGCTTACAGAGAAAAAGTGGCAATATTGCCAAAAATTGCCACCTTCCAAGCGTACAGCATAACTCCCTATGCAAAAAAGTTCTATCGACTTCTCACATAGGGAGTTATATTTTTCGTAAGCTAAAGACATATCGTAGCAAAAATATGACTTAGCTCTGTTTATTTCACAACAATTTTATAAGACTTTTGTCCTACTTTCAGAACATATACACCAGCCTCGCTCATAGTTGTCTGCCATGTATTCTGTTTAACTATCTCGCTCTTTCTGATAACTCCATCAATAGTGGCAATGCTTATGGCTGTAGTTGGTGCCGACAAGTTGCAAAGCAAGATGGTCTTTCCATCAACCTTGAGGGTTGGAGCACCTTCGGCGGAAACCTGAGCGATGCCCGTTTCCGTCTCCTTCTTGACAGTATAATAATAAGCAACGGTGGTGGAGAAACTTCTCGCCCCCTCGAATGTGGCATTCATCTTGGTGCAATGAGAGCCTTCCGCACCATCAAGAGTCACGTTTTCGATACTCGACAACTTGTATCCAGGAATGTTGCAGCTGAATGTTGCCGTCGGCACCTTACCCTCCTCATAGTCGAACTCATATTGATTGGCCACGACCATCGGCAGCACTCGTTCCTTGTAGGTGTTGTCATATACACCCTCATTAAAGGCCTCCACATCAGGAGTATATACTTTCGCCTCATCATTATACACCAATCCTGTTGCTCCTTCTGGGGTAACCCTTGGAGTAACGATAGCTTGCTTCAGGGTGGAAGTGCCAAACGAGCTATCTCCCAGATATGTCACGTTCTCTGGGATGAAAAGATTCTCGATACTCGTAGAAGAAAAGGCATCGTGGTCGATTTTTTCCAACGCATCTGGCAGCTCTATCTCCGTGATACCTTCGTCTTGGAGGAATGCGCCCCCGCCGATATGCTTGACGCCCTTGCCCAGCTTGACATGGGTGAGCGTCGGCACCTTTGAGAAAACCATGGCAGGGACATACTCAACATTGTCGCCGAAGTTGAGCGTCTCTATGCTGGCCATGCAGTGAAGGTCGCTATGATAATAATCATACTTGTTTTCTGCGACATGGGTGGCGTTCCAGTTGATGGTCTTGAGCCTAGGACACTGACCAAAAATGTAAGAATAGTCTATCTCCTTCACACCTTTTCCGATGGTGATGGTTTCCACGTTCTTCAGTTGATAGAATACCTCCCTGCCCGTAGTCTTCACCTTGTCTGGAATCGTGAGCTCAGTGATGCCGTCACATTCGGAGAAAGCTTTTTCGCCTATTGTCTCTAACGACTCCGGCAACTTGATTTCCTCCAGTCCAGAGCACTTGCAGAGCAAAGAAGGAGGCAATACCCTTACGCCCTCGCCAAAAGTTATCTTTGAGAGCGACGGAGAGAACAACTGGACTTTGAAACCATAGTAGAAATCCTCGATAATACTGGCAGAATCAGCGTTCCAGACAACTTCGCCAAGCGACGAGCAACCATCAAAAGCCATTTCGCCGATTCGGTCCAATGTCTTAGGTATCGTAACCTTCACCAGTTTCTTGTTGCCCATCAAGGCACGCGAGCTCAGGCTTCTGGTGCCTTCGGGCAAGTCCAGTTTGATGGGGTCATCGCTCTCTACGGCATCTTTGTATATATAGGCTGCATGGTCGAGATACACCATGCCACGCTCTTGGTTGCCAAGCCATGTCGTACCCTTGAAGGCCTCTGTGCCGACATAGTTGATGGTGCCGTGAGTCTTCACTATCTCCAAGCCTCCGTTGGTATAGAACGCCCTTTCCGGCACCGAGTTGACCTCACTGCCGAAGTCAACCTCCTTGATAGGACAATTCTCGAAGACATCATAGCTGGAATAGCCCGCGATGTCTACTTCGCAATCTCGGGCATTCCAAAAGAGCTTTTCGATGCCAGAGCATTGGTCGAAACCATTGGCACCGATAAACTTGAGGTTAACGGGCAAGGTCAGCTCCTTCAATGCCTTACATCCAAAGAAGGTGCCTCCATAGTCGCTATAGTTGGTCCACTTGTCTCCTATCTGCTCGATTGACTCTGGCAGGTTGAGTTCCGTAAGCCCCGTGCAGTTTCGGAACGTATTGTTGCCCAGCCGCTTTACGCTCTTGCCAAACTTGATGTCCTCCAACTGGGTGTAGCCATAGAAGGCATAGTGTCCGATGTATTCAACCTCGTCGCCTATCACAAGATGCTTGATATTTTTCTTATAGGGATTCCAGGAAGGGAGGGTGGACTCGCTACGCTCCGGGTCGCCAAAGTCGTTCATCTTTCCGCTGCCTGCAATGGTGAGGGTTTCGTCATCCAGCGACCAGGTGACACCTGTGCCACAAGTTCCCTTGGCGATGTTTTCGGCTAAGACTGATTGGATAGGACTCATCAGCAGGGTGCAGATGACCACAACTTTGAATTCGTTTATGAGTGTAAAATGTTTCATAAGCATAACCTATATTTTTAGTGTAAAACAATCGATTGACACTGCAAATATAGCAAAAAGATGTAAAACTGGCAAGTGGCAATCCGCCAAAACGAGACCATTCGCTATGCGAGCATGTCTATACGCCCTAATTTTATATTCATCCGCATCAAAAAAGTTTCCATCTGTACGGTTGGCACAGGCTGAAAGCCTAGGCTAGGTGCTTCTGCCCTTTAAGGGCGTATAGGACAATTCCAACCGTACAGCTCGAATCTTTTTAGCAGAAATATTAGAAAATACGCAAATCTTCTATAATATTGTAGTAGTTTTACCAACCTTCTATAGAAAATGGTCTCCTTGCTAAGGATTAACGAGGGGGACGTTATATTCTGCCGCAAATCGCTAAAAAAGCATAATTGCGGCAGATTATAGTATATTATATTTTGCCGCAAACTATATTTTTTGTACTTTTGCGGCAGAATATAATAAGTTTTGAGACTATGATAGTAGGAAGAAAAGAGGAAATTGCAGAATTAAAAAAGTTGTATTACAGTGACCGACCAGAGTTTGTCGCCGTATATGGCAGACGACGTGTGGGCAAGACGTTTCTTATCAAGCAGGCACTGAAGGGTCGCATTACCTTTCAGCATACAGGGGTTTCGCCAGTTGACCAAGATAGTGACAAAAGTCGGATGAAGGTTCAACTGGAGAGCTTCTATTATGCGCTTCTAAATCAAGGACTTGAGGGATATAAACAACCTAAATCCTGGATGGAGGCATTCTTCCAGCTGGAACAGTTGTTGCAGCACTTGGATACAGGTGAGCGACAGGTTGTCTTTATAGATGAACTGCCATGGATGGATACGCCTAGGTCTGGCTTTCTTCCTGCTTTCGAGAACTTTTGGAATGGATGGTGCAGTGGCAGAGATAACATCATGCTGATCGTTTGTGGCAGTGCTACCTCATGGATTCTTAGCAATTTGTCGAGAAACAAAGGTGGACTTTATGGCAGATTGACTGCGGAAATCAAACTGTCTCCTTTTACCTTGCGAGAGTGTGAAAAGTATTTTGAGCATAATCAAATCCAAATGAGCCAATATGATATCTTGCAAAGTTATATGGTGTTTGGAGGCATACCTTATTATATAAGCTATTTCCAGAAAGGATTGAGCTTCGAGCAGAATGTGGATAAGATTCTGTTTGGTAGCAAGCCTCGTTTGCGTGATGAGTTCAACCGACTTTTTGCTGCCATCTTCAACAATCCAGAGGAAAGCAAGAAGGTAGTCAGGCTGTTGACTACTCGTCATGCAGGTTTCACTCGTGAGGAAATCAGTAAAGCCACCGGTATTCCTTTGGGTGGTGGACTAACGAATACGCTTGCAGCTTTGGTGGAGAGTGATTTTATTAAGAGATATCATCCTTATGGTAAGGCGAAGAGTGTGAAATGCTATAAGTTGATGGATAATTTCTGCCTCTTTTGGCTGAAATATGTGAAAGCTAATGCATGTGATGCAGGTTTTGCCAATGATAACATGACTTCAGACATTCTGAAGGCCTGGCATGGGGTGGCTTTCGAGGAGGTTTGTTGGCAACATATAGAGCAAATCAAGCGTGCTCTTCAGATTGCTGGCGTCAAATCTTCTGTTTCTGCCTGGAGTGTGAAGGGAGATGATGAACAGGAAGGCGTGCAGATTGACTTGTTGATTCTTAGGGATGACAACGTGGTCAATCTATGTGAGATGAAATTTGCCAGTGCTCCTTATCATATAAGTAAGGATGAAGAAATGCGTTTGCGCCATCGCATAGAGGCATTGAAGAGCACTTTGTCGCCAAAACAGTCTGTTCATCTTACGATGATTACCACTTATGGTGTGGCGTATGGCAAGCATAGTGGAATTGTGCAGAAAGAGGTTACAATGGAGAATTTATTTAAGTGATAATATGGTATTTATAATCATTTTAAGGAACTGTCTTTTCGCTTACAGAGAAAAAGTGGCAATATTGCCAAAAAATCTTCGTAAGATATCATCCAGATAGCACTCGATGATATCGAAAATTCAGAACTTAGGGAGCCACTTACTCTCTACAGACACATCAAAGCCAAGATGATAGACGACGACCTGTACTATATCCTTCTTGACGAAGTGCAACTGGTACCCAGATTTGAGGAAGTGCTCAACAGTCTGCTCCGCATTGAGAACGCAGACGTATATGTAACAGGCAGTAATTCGAAATTTCTGTCGAGCGACATCATCACCGAGTTTAGAGGTAGAGGCGATGAGATACATCTCTATCGATTTTACATACAGTCTGCCCTAGCTCTGCCCGATGAGGAGAAGCGCCAGCAAGAAATGGCCTCCTTGCTAAGGATTAACGATTCATTCAAGAAGATTATCATCGTAAAAGATGACATCAAGCCATGGCGAGACGAAAATGGCATCCTCACCATGGGACTGCTAGATTTTCTGATGAATCCTGATAGTCTGGTGATGTAAAAGACAGAAACGGCTCGCAAGATGCAGTCATTATCTTGCGAGCCGTTTTACACATAATTTCCAGATTCTCTTGTCCTAAACCATAAGAATCCCTATTGAGATAACACACCCCCATCAAATGAATGGAATCATATAGAATGGCAACAACAGAGTATTGCCATCTTTCATCAAATCCTTGGTGTACAACAAGTAGCGTTGCGATACTACCTTAGAGAATTTATCGCAAAAGGCATCTAGCGACGCATGAGTTTTGTAACCAGAAGACTTCACCTCTATCGGACAAATCTTGGCTCCACGAGACAGGAGAAAATCTATCTCATAATTATGCGTTGCATCTTTAGCCCACGAATAATAAAACAGCTTGTTACCACTCGCCGTCAACATTTGGGCTACCAGATTCTCGTAAATATAGCCCAGATTGGCAGTAAGCTTGTCACTCAACAGCTTCTCATAAATCACATTCTCCGTAAACGACTTATCCCAAAACGCCAAAGTCACAAACAAACCTGTATCAGCACAAAACAGTTTAAACTTAGAATTGTCTTGATGCAATGACATCCCCACATTGGGATCATTGGAATGATAAGCAAACAAAACAGTCTTACTATCTTCCATCTCTCGAAGTAGTCCTTGGAGCTTGTCCGTATCCACACTTCCCACAACTGAATAAGGTTTATATCGATTACTATTCTGATTCAACTGGGCAGGAATATTCAAGAATAACTGTTCTATTCTGCGAGAGGGATCTATCTTTTGAAAATCATCTAGATACAAACGAATAATATCCCGCTTTACCAAATCTACCATGCTGAGATTATTTGTCTCCAAATACTCATTTACAGCTTGAGGCATACCGCCAACAAGCATATATAGACGAAGTTCCCTCATCTTTGATCGATGAGCTTGCCCTAGCATCAGCCGTTTATCAAAGAATTGCTTGAGCAAAGGAATTGATGCCGTATCTCCTATCGCCCAACGAAATTCCTCGTAATCCAACGGGTACATGGCGACTCTTTCTTCTTCACTAGGAATGGTAATGCCCTTCGTATTTTTAGTGATACTGATAAGAGACCCCGTCTCTATATAATCATACCTTCCATCCTCCACCAAATACTTGATGGCTTGTCTTGCTTTAGGGCATGCCTGCACCTCATCAAAAATGATGGCAGACTTCCTTGCTACGAGAGAAACATTATATATAGCTTGCAACTGAAGGAAGATAAAATCCAAGTCCATCAAATCGTCAAATAGTGAAACAACTCGCTTGGATGCCTTATTGAAGTCAATGAGAATATAAGAATCATACTCTTTTTGAGCAAAATCCTTCACCAGCGTTGACTTTCCAACGCGACGTGCTCCTTCTACGAGAATGGCTGTTTTTCCCTTTCTCGTATTCTTCCATTGCAGGAGTCTATCATATAGTTTTCGTTTAAAAATTCTATTCATTTTATTTTCTAATGTTTACGAAAGCTTTAACTTCTTGATTTTATGCCTTTTGGCGATGCAAAAATACAAAATTATTAGAAAATACGCAAATCTTTTTAGCAGAAATATTAGAAAATACGCAAATCTTTTTAGTGGAAATATTAGAAAATACGAAAATCTTCTATAATATTGTAGTAGTTTTACCAACCTTCTGGTGGCACATAGCGGATTACCTGCCCCGTAAGTCTGGCAGTGGGGTTGTTGTGATGTTGGCATGACCGAGCAATATATCGGGAATAGGCGTATTAGCATTATCCACTTCTGTAATTGTCTACCAGCTTGGTGGACTATTTCCATTTGGCTGGAATAGAACGCTTTAGCACTCAACTTCGCCACATCACTATGGCTTTAAACTACTAATCTTCTGCAAAAATACAAAAACTGGAAATCAGGAATCTTTTTAAAGAAATCGGTGATTTGTAGAACTTTCATTCGGTGATTTGTGGATTTTATCCTCAACCTTGATGCACTGTTTTAGTGCATCAAGAGTGATCACAGCTATCACAGTAACAGTTATCACAGTTTTTACGAAGGGGGTATCTGAAGGGAAGGGAAATGTTAAATAGAATTTAACTATATATATTATTATAAATATATAATATATATAGTTAGTTCTGGAATGAGAAAAAGAAAAGTGTTTCGAGAAACTGTGATAACTGTTATTGTGATAGGTCTTTGATGAGGAGCCATGGTTTGCGATCAGCAAAGCTATGGGGGGAAGTTATCTCTAAAACTATGGTTTGTAATCTACAAAACTATGGTTTCTCTTTTTCAAAATTATGAGTTAGGATTATTAACGGAATTGGGAATCTGGAGCTGCTGAAAATCGGGGCTTATCACACCCTGATTTTTGGTGATTCCCTAAAAAAGCCGTACCTTTGCATCGTCAAAAATTAATTATTAACCCTTTAAAAAACTGATTGACTATGGGACAAGGAACTAGTAAGTATCGTAAGATTATGCGTACCCCTCAGACAGGTGAGAACGCTGGTAAGAAGCTCTGGTATGCTACTGCCGTGAGCGACCGTGAGATGAGTTTCGAGGACTTCGTGACTCATATCTCCGAGCACAACTCGCCATACAGCCGAGGCACCATCCACGGTGTGCTGATGGATACGTTGGATTGCCTGAAGCATCTGATTCTGGACGGTAAGAGCGTGCGTTTCTCCGACCTCGGATTGTTCTCCATCGGTATGACTTCGCGTGGCGAGGTGAGCAAGGAGAAGGTGACGGCGGCTAGCGTGCAGGGTGTGCATCTTATTGTGAGAAACACGAAGACCTGGAGCAACGCCGAGCTGAAGAAGCTCACCAAGATCGTGGCATACGATGAATATACTTCGGGAGCCGATGGCGGCGGAACGGAGAATACACCGAGCGGTGGTGGTACCAGTCAGGGTGCTGGCGGGGGTACCAGTCAGGGCACTGGCGGCGAGACCAACAAGGATAACGGCGGAACCAGCCAGGGCGGCGGTGGAACCGACAGCGGCGGCGACAACGTAAATTTTTAAGTCTTGCTGATGCGGATTGCAAATCCGCAGAGCTCAAATAGGTTAGGACGTTTTTTAACGGCGGATTGCAAATCCGCCGAAACGCCTAACGGATTGCAATACGACGAAACGCCTAACGGATTGCAATACGACGAAACGCCTAACGGATTGCAAATACGACGAAACGCCTAACGGATTGCAATACGCCGAAACGCCTAACGGATTGCAATACGACGAAACGCCTAACGGAAATAATCATTAATCACTAAAAAAAAACTGCGTATGAAGAAAGAAACATGGAAAACTGTATTTCAGATAGTAATATCTATCTTGACCGCTCTTGCCGCCTCTCTGGGCGTGACGAGCTGCATGTCGTAGAACTGCTCAAGGTATCTTAGATTTTTCATTAATTACTCCTAAAAAAAAGAGGGTGTGTCATAAGTTCATGACACATCCTCTTTTTTTTTTATTTATTCTCTATTTTTCTTCATCGGATTACGCGGAGTTATCGGAAGAGCTTTCCTGCTGTACGGATTACGCACGGATTTTATACGGAATCTGGCCTTGCGGCCATTGGCTAGCGCCGTAGCAATATGCCTTCCGTATGCTATTACGCCTATCATCTTAGCGGATGAACAGCAGCTCACGATACTTCGGCAAAGTCCAAAGCTCATCTGCTACCAGCAGCTCAAGCTTGTCGATCTGATAGCGGATTTCCTCCATCTTCGGAGCTACCGTATCATGATAGGCTACAGCCTTCTCACGCTCGCTCTCTATCTTGTTGGCTACCTTGCGGGCATCCACCAATGCCTCTACACCACGCTCTATCGACTCGGTGCGCTCGGCTATCTCACGGATGATCTTCACGTTGCGGGCAGTCAGTTTCTTGCCTTCCTCGCCACCGAAGATGTGAATCATACCCTCTACATTCTTTGCCAGACGGCTCTGATAGTGGGTAGCCACTGGGATGATGTGGTTCATGGTCAGGTCGCCCATCACACGAGCCTCTATCTGAATCTTCTTGGTATAGGTCTCCCACTTCACCTCGTTGCGCGCCTTCAGCTCGCTCTCGCTCATCACGTTGGTCTTGGCAAACATCTCGATGCTCTCCTTGTCC
>OGJV01000945.1_pt1 | contig 14211 bp, 18 predicted proteins | sample 1572271 | NCBI WGS metagenome assembly OGJV01 (sample SAMEA2582107, study PRJEB24529) | metagenome | biome: Human gut stool | place: China | collected 2011
ACGACTAGTAACGAACCTAACCTACGTGGCTATAGTTTTCGGACAGTCTCCCCCGCTTCTTTACTACATATATAATAAAGCATTGAATCCTTGTCTGCAATAGGCAAGGATTTTTTTTGCTTATACAGCAGCAAATCTTTTTTCCTTTACTGAGGCTCCTCGAATGGCTATTGCTTTTCGCTGGAGCCTTATCTCGTTGTTATGTACAGCAACTTGACCTCTATAGTATGATTATGCAAAGAAAATCATACTTCTTTTGTAATGTGTGTTAAGTATGATACGCTTAATCCTGCAATTTTTCTTTGTTCGTTGAATTATATGTTCCTTTGCACTGAATTTCGGGATAACACAGGATAAGCGTCTATCTTCCGAGTATGATAATAATTATATTGGATAACATAAAAATCAAATTGAACAATGTCAGGATTTGTAATATTTGCACTCGTCCTAACCTTTGCTTATGTGGTGTACTTCGCAGTACAGATCACTTTAGACCTCCACGGAAAGAAAGGTGAAAAAAGTACAGAAGAAGAGACCTATGATGTCAGTGACATGGCCAACGAGGAGCAGCCTGTTGCGGTGGAAGAGCACACCGATGACCCTGATTTAAGCGTCCCCACCTATACAGAACAGGTTACGGAGGATGGACTTAGGGTTTTGAATCCAACAGGCAAATCAGTAGTAGTCAATCCTCCTGTAGCTGAGGAAACTCCACAACCGTCCCAGACGGAGCAGCCCGTAACAAGCCAGGAACTCAATGAAGAGAATGATGCGCACTTGGAGCATATCGACCCCAAGGCTCAGTGCAGTTTCTTTGCTGATGAGTTTATGCAGAATCTCAACGAGAAGCATAACAAACGAAAAATAGAGAAGAAGAATGCCAGGGATAAGATGTAAATACAATCAATTGTTTGCCATTGCAGGCATCATGCTCCTCTTGCCCATGTCGGCATCTGCCAAATGTGGTGGTGTTGATTACAGCTGGGGAGCTGATGCTCTTAGCAATGCCCACGATTTCACTGTGACCATGATGCTCTACGTGGTTTATCTCCTTTATGCCATATCAGCCATAGTTGCCATCATTGGCGCACTACAGATATATATAAAGATGAATACAGGCGAAGGAGATGTAACCAAGTCCATCACGATGCTTATCGGCGCATGCCTTTTCATGATAGGTGCCACCATCCTGTTCCCTGCCTTCTTCGGATATAACATAGTATAGGTACAAAAGATTAAGGATAACAAAGACATCTCAACCTGCAGGAGAGATAATTGTGTGTAGTAACAAATTAAGTAAATCAAAAGAAAGCAAATGAAGAAAATCAAAACAATTGCGAAAAATCTGTTTGGAGCCAAGCGAATGAAGACGCTTGCCTTGATGCTCCTCTGTGGCACCATTGCCACCTATGCCCAGAACGCCGCTGGTGATTACACTGCCGGCACTGATGCTCTGGCAACCGTCACGGAGGAAAACGCATTTTGGATAAATCATACTCAAATCAAGTATGACAAAATGAATATCAGACTAAAGAAAACACGCTACAAATGAAGGATTTACGAGTATAATCCAAATCTTAAACTTCTTAAACAGGTTTGCAATAAGTTTGATTTCTCTGGGAACAATTGTCGGAACATTACTAACTTTGTACCCACAGGCTGAATAAAAACAGATAAAATTGAAGAAATATGAAGGTAATTGCAGTATTGAGAAAAAGCAACTCACTCGTGTATATCAGAGTGATGTTTGGCAGGGATAAGGATGTCAAGGTCTCAACCTCCATGCACATCGACCCCATCTATTGGGACAGCAAAATCCCCGGTTATAAGAACACGAAGAAAGTGCCCAAGGAGGTACGTGAGAAGTTCAACAACACGTTGAAGGAAATGATTGCGTATGTAGAGGCGAATGTTGACAAGGATGTGACCTGCCCTGTTCTGACCGCCATCATTGATGACTTCCTCCACCCCGACAGAAAGAGCAAGGAGAATGCCAAGGCTAATGACACCACTCCATGGGGAAGCGGCTTCTTTGACAGAGCCGAGCAGTATCTGACCGAGTACAAGACCAAGAACGCAAGCGGAATCCGTGCCGTGTTCAGAAGGCTTGAACGTTTGGAGGCATGGAAAAGGGAAATGGAGGGTGATACCGATTTCAGGTATGAGGTTTCTACCTTTGGAGCGGAGCAGCTGGAGGAGTATATGAAATATGTGACGGAGGAGTACGACCTCTATGTGAAGCATCCCGACTTCTTCGCCAAGTTCGAGCTGTACCACTCCACCATGCGCCCCTCTTCCAAAAACTCCTCTTTCAGCGGAGGGCTTCGGTTGAAAGCTTTTCTCAACTGGTGTGTCAAGAAAGGCTATTCGGACGATGTGTCTTTCCGGCAGGTGCAGACCCACGGTCATGTCTATGGCGATGCCTACTATCTGACTGTCGAGGAGCGCAACCAAGTCTATCAGTGCCAGTACGGACGCAGCTACCATGCCTCTCTTGTAAGGGACATGTTTGTCTTCCAGTGCCTTGTAGGGTGCAGGATGGGCGACCTGTTCAATCTGACACGCAGCAACATCATTGACGGATGGTTGGAGTATATCCCAGGCAAGAATCTGAACAACGGCAACACAGAGCTTGTACGTGTGCCCCTGTTCGACACCGCCAAGGAGATTCTGGCAAGATACAGCCATGTCTCGCCACGTCTGTTCCCTGCCATCTGCGAGGCTCAATACAACATGTACATCAAGTTCGTGCTTGACTTCGCTGGCATACACCGTATGGTCACTGTGCTCAATCCTCTGACCAGACAACCCGAACAGAGGATGCTCTGCGATGTGGCAACCTCCCACACGGCACGCAAGACTTTCATCGGCAACCTCTATGCCAAGGTGAAAGACCAGGCTTTGGTCTCCTCACTCACGGGGCACTCGCCCCAGAGCCGTGCATTCCAACGTTACCGCACCATCGATGACTCCATGAAGCGTGAGCTGATTGGCATGTTGGAAGAGTGATTTCACCACCTTATATATAATCATTAGATATATACATACTATGAACGTAACAGCATTTGTAAGGCAGACCGCCACTGCCAAGAAGAAAGCAACCATCTATATCCGTGTTCGTGACAATGACACCAAGACCGACATCAAGGCGGCAACGGAACTTTCCATCAATCCTGCCTACTGGGATGCGGACAGGCAAGGCTACAAGAGCCGCGTGACTATGGTTTGTGACGAGGAGCGCAGGACACTGAATGATGCCGTCCACGACCTGTGCCGCACGGTGTCGCAGGAATACTTCAAGGGCGCAACGAGCGACTGGCTGAAAAAGACCATCTTCTGCTTCCACCATCCGAATGCGTACAAGCTCACACAGGCTACTGTACAAGAAACGAGGCTTTCAAAGTTGGTGGAGGAATATATCTCGCACAAGGACTTCGACAAGCGGCAAGCCACTTCGGTAAGGGGACTGGTGGGTAAGATTGAGCGTTTCGAGAGGTTTCAGCGCAACGTCCGCAAGAAGAAGGAGTACTCCTTGAATGTGGACAATTTTACCGTGGACGATTTGGAAGCCTTCCAGCATTATCTCATCCATGAGAATGAATACTACCACCAATACCCGCAGCTCTATCTGGGCATGGACAAGTGGACAGCAGGAACGAAGCGTTCGGACAATACGCTGCATACGGTATTCACCCGACTGAGGACAGTTGTAAGGTGGTGCATCCACCAAGGCATCACCAGGAACAACCCCTTTGACGTGTTCGAGATACCCAAAGCCATCTTCGGCACTCCGTTCTTCCTCACCATCGAAGAGCGTGACAGGATATGGAACCACGACTTTTCCGAGAGTCCTCATCTGGCAATGTTCCGTGACATGTTCGTCTTCCAGTGTTTCATCGGTTGCCGCTTCGGTGACCTGATGCGTCTGACCTACGGAAGTGTCATTGACGGAGTGCTGGAGTATATTGCCCACAAGACGATGAAGCACGATGCGAGAACCATACGTGTGCCACTCAGCAAGACCGCCATGACCATCTATGAGCGATACCGGGGTGTCCCCACCAAGTCGCTGTTTCCCCACTACAATGTGAGCGACTACAACAAGGGCATCCGTGAGGTGTTGCGGACAGTGGGCATCAATAGGATTGTCAGTGTGCTCGACCCGGTGACGAGGCAGAATGTACAGAAGCCGCTCCATGAAGTGGCGACCTCTCACACGGCACGCAAGACCTTCATCGGCAACCTCTACAAGCAGGTGAAAGACCCAAGTCTTATTTCCTCCATGTCGGGGCACACCAACGGCAGCCAGGCATTTGCCAGATACCGCACCATTGATGACGAGATGAAAAGGGAACTTATCGGGATGCTCGACTGACAGGACATTTGCCAGTATTGATGCCACATTCTTCTGGCAGGAATATTATATGAGAGACTACGGCAGCAGGGGATTTTGGCTGTACACAAGTTGTACCAGTTCCCCCTGTTGCCTTTACAAAACAAGATTGTTTCAGGATAACTTTTTTAGATTTATGGACCTACTAAGCATAATAGAAGCAGGCGGCAAAATGAAAATCGAGGTGTCGAGTGACGACCTTGTTCTCTTTGCCGACCGACTAATTGAGAAAGCGATGGAGGCCAAGGCACTCATGATGGAGCAGACTCCCGAAGATGAGACCTGGCTGAGTACGGATGAAGTTGCCAAGATGTGCGGTGTCTGTGAGACCACACTCTGGTCATGGGAGAAGAAAGGCTACCTCGTGCCTTCACGCATGGGCAGGAAGAAGCGATACGCTCTTTCCGCCATCCAGAAGTTACTTTCCTCACATACAGATGCGGCAGCAGCCGACAGATAGCGATTTGCAGCCATTTGTATCAACCACGGCTCGGTATGGCTTCGCAGCCTTGCCTTTCGGGTGTTCACCCTTATCTGTCTTCCCTCTTTTCCCTTTCCGGCAGCGCAGCAATCTTGATTGCCACGTCTGAGAAGAAAGTTTGGAGTGTTTGGGGAGCAAGTATAGGTTTTACGTCCCGAAAAACCACGGCTGAGAAGCCGACCGTGCCACACACGACAGTCCAAGATATGGATAATCCCCAAACACCCAAGAGCGGAAAGCAGAAGAACAAGGGCGGTCGCCCAAGGTCTGACGAGAGGGAGAAACGGAAGTATTCCGTCAAGGTGTATTTCGACCAAGGCAGCTACACGAAGCTGTTGCGAAGGAGCAAGAACAGGCAGTGCTCTCTGTCCTCACTCGTCTATGAACTTGCCGTAAACGGCTACGTCCGTGAGGCGATGTCGAAGGAGGATGCCACCAATCTACGCTCCCTGTCGGGCATGGCGAACAACCTCAACCAGCTCGCCCATGAGGCTCACGTCCACCATTTCTCCTTTGTTGAAAAAAGGGTCTTGGAACTGGCAGGGAGGATTGACGAGGTTCTCGTCCGGCTGGGTAACTCTTAATGATATATACTTACTCGTCCCACTATGTGCACTTACTTTGCCAAGTATCTGCACATACTTGGGCATTTATCTGCACATACTTTTTTATAGCAACTTTTATGATAGCACAGATTAACACCGGCAGGGGATTCGGAGGGCTGGTCAACTATGCGAATGACATAGCCCACAAGAACACTGTCATCATAGCGTCTGCTGGTGTAAGCACCACTTCTAATGTCACTATTGTTGCCAGTTTCAAGGCACAGGCTCGGATGCGTCCATCACTGAAGAATTTCGTGGGACACATATCACTGAGTTTCCACCCTGATGACACACCCAGGCTCACCAACAAGTTCATGGCGGAAGTGGCACAGGAATATCTCCGCAGACGTAGGATTGTGAACACACAGTTCGTGATATTCCGTCACCATGACCAGCCGCATGGTCACGTCCATATCGTTTACAACCGTGTCAATAATGACGGCAATGCCATAAAGGGCGACTGCAATTTCCGTGCATCGGCAGCAGTCACCAAGGCTCTGACGAGGGAGTACGGACTGACCTTCGGCAAGGGAAAGAGGGATGTCAGGCGCAGCCAACTCAAAGGCAGGGATGTGGTGAAATACCAGTTGTATGACACCATTTCCGCAGTCCTCAGCCATTGCCACGACTGGCAAACGCTTCGGACAGCATTGGCGGCTCGGGGCATCACCATGAACCTTGTCCAAGGCGATGACGGTCGCATCTGTGGCATCACTTTTACGGACAACAGTCATGGGGCCACTCTTTCCGGGAGCAAAATAGACCGCAGCCTGTCTCTCGTCCAGTTGAGCAGGACGCTGGGCGCACCAGAGAACCAAGCTCACCTTTCTTCCCTCATTTCCGATCGTGACGAGACCCGGACGGAAGTCGGTCAGTCGGTCAGCTTGCTTCATGGCAGCACCTCTTATAACGAGTGGCAGCACGAGGCTTCTGCTTCTTCACCTGTTGGCTCTGATGAAGTGGCAGGCGGTGCCGATAACGAAGGTTCGTCTGTCGGCAGCAATATAGCGGAAGCAGTAGCAGAAGTTATACTCCAGCCAACCATTGCTCACACATCAGGAGGTGGCGGTGGAGGCAATGACCGTGGTTGGAATGACGAGGACAAGGAGAAAAACAAGAAGAAACGTAACGGAGGAATGAGGAGATAAGCGTATGGCAAACAGAAAAGTGACACCCTTGAAGGATGAACCTGGCACGTCTTTGGAAGACATACAGGTTGAACTGTCCAATTGTATTCAGGCAATCAACACCCTGTCGGGCAAGATTGACACCCTTGCCAAGCCTACCGCCAACGACACGTCTTCATTGAAGGATGCTATTGGCAAGGCTGCGGCTAATGAGGTAAAGCTACTGTTGGAGGCACGACAGAGGAAATTTGAGGAAGAGGAAGAAGCGGCAAAGGCAAGAGGTGAGATAACCCAACAGGAATATTTCCAGACCTTGACTGAAAGATACGATGAAGTACTCGCCAAGTGCATCGCCCTTGTAGATGCCCACAAGAAGCATTGGCCTGAGTTAGTACGCCAGTGCGAGGACACAGTGAAGAGGGTCGGAGAACAGAGCAAGAAGAACTCCGAAGCCTTGACCAAGATAGCGGATTTCGTCAACAGAGTAACAGGAGCGCAACAGACCAAATGCTTTCCTCCTCCATTGCCCAAGGACAAGGCAGAAGTCATTCCGTTCTTGAAGCAATACCTCTTGTATGTAGTCAAACGGCTCTGCCACTCCTGGCACTTCCAAAAGTTTCTCCACATCTGCATGTGTACATTGTCGGCAGTATTCCTATGCGCCCTGTGCATCATCGCCAACGACAACGCAAGGCTGAGAACCATCGAGGAGAAGTATGTCCTTCTCCGTGACTTCTCCAGACTGGATGACCGCACCTCACAGCGAGCCGACTACATCGAATGGCTCTACTCGGACGAGGACGAGCACCGTCAGGAGATAGATGAACTTTGGCAACAGAGACAACAACGATTGAACAACAAAAAACAAAAATGATTATGAACGAACAACAAAACAACAGTCCAAGACAAGCAGCCGTCAATGCCCTCGTCAGCTGGGCAAAGACAGGCTGGGGTTATTATTCCATGCGTGATGCTGTGGACAACTATCTGGAATCATGTGGCGCAAACCGTCTCTCCATCGGTGGCGAAGAGACCATCGTCGCACACAGAAAAATAGCAGCCAACCGACTGGCGATTGACTGCATATATGCTTTGTCCAAAGAGGAACTATCCAAGGTGGACAGGGAGTTGGAGGGGATTGTTAGCAATTTTATTGTTGCCACTAATAAGTTGCACAGATGACGGAATCTACCTTTGATTTTTATGGAGTGTCAGGAAAAACAACATCAATGTAAACGAGGAAAAAGCCCCTAAGATATTCATTATGATGTTAAAACTTCGGTACACCTCCTGCTGTTTCTCGTAATCCCATTCATCATTAACTAAAGATATTACATCTGTGTTAATGAGTATATATACAATGTAAGTGAGTAATGTTATTGTAGTTCCTATTATACCCAATAAAGTGGCTGTTTTAATTTTCATTTTCTTTATTATTAATACCTAATATATCGTTTATGTCATCCGTCTCTGGTTTAGAGTCCAATTTACCATTTGGCTCTTGTCTTTTAAGCGCATCTTCATCACATTTGAAAAAGACATACCTTAAGCTGTTCTTGATAAGAAAAGCACCAGCAATAGCCATTAACCCAAGGTAGAGAGGAGTGGGAGACATTGATACCCCATAATCTACCCTATGCCAATCCCATTGACCAGACAAATCAGTCATATTAACAAAGTCACCGCTTACGTCGCAGAGACTAAGTAAAAAGAAGAACACACCCAGAAATGGTGGCACTAAAAATAGAATGCCTAAGCAGCATTCAATCCTTTTCTCGTAAATAATCGATTTTTCTTTTATATCCATAATTGATTCAATTTATAAAACTATTTCTTCGCCATTGTTGTTTCTAAGATTTGCAGCTCCATTCCAATAACCTAATTCAAGTAATTGTATCTTAGGATTTAAACGTGCAAGAATGTCCATGTTAGAGGATTTATAAACCGAATCTCCTTTTTCTACATCTTCTGCAAAATATAGGACTGCTGCCTGCAAACTATTGCGGAAATTGATTTTTGTTCGCATCTCATTCGCACATTTAACAATTACCCTAAACTCTTGTTCATTTGCCCAATCTGACGTTTTAGTAAAGAACAACTGCTGGGTATTATTTGTAAAGAATCGATCCACATTATCTCCTTCGATAATAATTGAACTATCATATTCAGATGAATAATCAACATTGTCATTTATCATATCAGAGGAGAAACAATCAGTTAACATCTGTCTGTCAAACACCAAGCATACCCCATGCCCTCTTTCTGCATAATGCCCCCACATAGAAGGTATGTCATATCCTCTACGTGGCATTTTGTCCACAACGAAACTGAGTTGCTGGTATCGTCTTAGCAGAACATAAGCCTCTTGTATTGTTTCACCATTTCCAAATACACATCTATAAGACTCATTAATGTCGTTCATTGTCTCTAATTTCCCAAACAATAATGTATTTGAAGCAATTATTTTAATTGCTTTATCCATCGATGTATAATGGAAAAGATATTCTGACATTTTATTATTCATTTTGCTTTTAATAAGTGAATTCAAATGTTTCTCCGTCAACAATCATTGTAACGATGAGATGATCTAATTTTTTGTATTTAATATTAAAATATCCCGAAAATTCCACCTCATTTCGTATGGTATTGAGCTTGACGTACCCATCACTTAACTTTTCGCGAATCTCATATTGGCTATTCGCATATGCATTATAGTTGGCATTTGCTTGTTGCTGAGCTGCATAAGCTGCTGCACCATTGTATGAAGTCGTATGTGATTGTCCATAGGTTGTTGTATATGCAGACCCGTATGCATTCGCATAGCCATAGGTGTTACCAACATAGCCAGAAGCATGAGCACTTCCACTGGTATAACTACTCCCAGAATATGTCGTAGTAGAGGAGGATTGGCCTGCTTGACTTGCTGCCATACCTTCTCCAAGGGCAACCCAAAAATTATTCCATGCTTGTTTATTGGCAACTTTCTTGTCATATTCCGATGCTGATAAAACCTCCATATCAAACATTTCATTCTTCTTTTGTGTCCATCCTTTGGCATAAATCTTAGATGGGTCAAAAAGGACGCTTCGTCCAGACAAATTTTGAATGTTTAAATTAATTGTATAATATTTGCCATATTGCTTGACTGCTTGCGGTAATGTCGTAATAATGATGCCTTTATATTTTATATATGTGATAATATTCCCGTTATCTGCGTATCGCCCCATTTCCTTAACTGGATAAGGAGCCACAAAATCATCAAGATTTCTATATGGCGAAACATTTGCCGTATCTGTTCGTATGCCATAGAAATTGAACGCATTTTCTTCACTCTCATTTTCAATGATATTAAATCTACTTACATCTGGGATTTTTTCAAATTCAAGTACAAACGCATGCTTTTGTCCGATTTTATCAAATAGCATATACTTATTCTCAGATTCCGTGTTTATTGGAAGATTAATACTATTGATAAGGTGGTACTCTCTATTTGATCCGTGAACCCTTGCAAAGGTTTTCTCGTGGATATTCATCCATGTAATACCTTCGTTTTCACGTGTATATTCAATAAATACCAGAGTGCTATTTTCTCTGTTGTCAATTTGAACAACGTTCATTGACGTAGGATGTTTTTCAACACTAATTGAAGCAAATTGAGCTTCCGCTCTCGTTGCTATTAAAAGTAAGAATAAAAAAATACTTAATCGACCCATTTTTATTAGTTTTTTATTTCCCCCGTCAGTTCCTTACAAGGTGGATTCAAGTGAGAAGCGTGGAACTGCAATGCCACATCTCCGAATGAAGGTCGTAGGAAACCGTTGTATACAGATGTAGTTATAGCAGCCCACGCTATGCGTGAGAACCGCTATGCTATTCATGTATACGGCTGAAAATTTCCTACGTTTTCATTCGCATGAAATAAGCATACGCTTCTTTCTCATTATATTTGTGTATTAACGACTAAATGTTTTTATCTCAATTAATATGTTTGAGTTCGACATTGTATTCTATCTATGTCCCCATTGTAGGGTGGCAGGAATGAATACGTGTTCCTACCTATATTCTTCTACCATCGACATCAAGTCGTAGAACATCAAGCGAGTGCTCAATGATGTTTCTGAGGTGATATGACGATAGTCTTTCTCCTGTTGCTCAGTACTGAACACTGTTGTGAAGCCATTTTGCTCATAAAACGCCATCGTTGATGGGGTGTTATATGCGTCAACAATCACAAATCGGCATCCAGTCTTGTTTAGAGGTTCGATGAACCAAAGTTTAATGAAATCGAGAACATCACTGCCGATGTGCTTTGAACGGAATTCGGAAGAAACTCCCAACCTTGCCACTAATACAGCAGGATAGTCCTTCAAGGCTTTTGCGTGTGGTATGCCAGCCTCGATTTTCTTTCTGCGTGCATTAGGCAAATCGCTTACCCTGACTCCTGCATTGGCAAGAGTAAAGGCGCATACGACTTTGTCAGAATCTTCATTTAACCTATAACAATAAGTCTTGCCCAACAACTGCTTGGTAAAACCAAAACAATCATTGGCAAAGAACTCATCTATGTCAAGGTCTCCACAATTGAAGCCTTCAAGTTCCTTTGGCTCATTGACGGAAAACAGCGAGCAGTGTTCTTTCAAAAAACTCATCTTCTTCCTAAATGAGCTTTTGACAACATGCTATACAACTCGGCAAACTTCTTTTCAAGAATAGCCTCGTCTGCCTTCTTCTGCTCTTCCGTGCGATTGAGGTAACGCTGGTAATTAGCCTGCGCACGCTCCTCGAATCGCTGAGCCACTTCACCAGTCAGTACTGGTATGGATGCTATCGGTAGTGCCATATCTTTTATTATTTACTATTCAACATTATATATTACCTTGCAAAGGTACTTAGAAAAATTGAGAGTAAGCAAAGTTTTGGGATTTTTCTTAGTTGAACAAGCTGAAAATCCTACTTTTCGAGCTGATTTTAGCAAAAATCGACAAGTAAAGACTTGTTGTTAGGTACATTTTGGGAACAACTGAACAACATTGGACATCATTTCCCCTAAATCTCAACTACATATCATCACCCTTTCACATTCTCGGCTGAAATGCACAGTATATTTGAATGGTGAACGGACGGAGTAGCGAGTGGAGAGCCCCAAGCTCGTTTGGGCTATCCCGAGTCACGACTTTAGACGACGGTCAAAAGTAGACATTGAAGGCAAAGCCAACGAATCGTTCAGCGTAGAGAGTTGCTCCCTTCAAGATGAAGTCCGATACACCAGGCCAATCTTTCCCTTATTTCGATAGTCCCCTTTCAAGCAAAGGGAAAAGAAGGAAACGAGGATGACGGATTGAAACTGATGACTGACACACAAGACCCATCTTTTCTTCTTTGAATAAGCAAAGCTGCATTTAACTTCGTTGAATATCGGCTGCACTCGGCATATTCCAAACAAGTTTGGCTCGCACTCGTTGGCACGATATTTCGGCATAATTGCCCAAGCAAGCTTGGCAAGTTCCGCTCTCGATTTGCATTTGCTTTCACGGCAAATAGTCTTAATCGTATTATGAGGATATGGGTTCGTCTCAAACGACACCATCGGAGAAATAGAGCCAAGACCATTCTGTTCTTTCATAGTTACGACAGGAAATGCACAGTTGTAAAGTCAAGGCAAAATCCAGCCTCCAGTTATATCCAGTTGTCTTCACTTGTCATGTTTAGTTCGCAAATTGCTCAAAATGCCGTGTTAATGAATGTAAACGGAGAAATCGCCATTTGAAGCCTAATTTACCTTACTGAACCATTGTCTTTGGATATAACCCACAAGTTTGCTTCCTTGTCTCATTTGGGGAACAATTTTATTATCAAACTTGAAGTCCTACACTGTATATCAATGACTTACGAAGATATTGTGCGTTTCGGAGGAGATTGCCAAGTACGTGCCTTTCGTCGTGAAGCTCTGTTATGCCATCGCTGGCGTTGTTGCTGTGGTCGGTGCGATCTCGGTTTACATCGCTATGAACAACGAGGAGCAGGATGTCAAGAATATCTTAGTCCTCCAAAATTGGTTGGAAAGGATAAGAAAGGAAGTGACAAATAAAGTGCTTAGTATCAAGCGAATAAGCGATTTTTTGATTTTTCCGATTCTTGCTCAACCGACTCTTAAAAAGATATAATAAAATGATTTTTGTTTCTGATTTGTTTCTCATATATGGCTTGATTTTCATATCTTTGCACATGCTTTCAAAGGCATAATCACGATGCAGAAACGATATATCAGCATCCGAAAAGCCCAACCCTCGCAGACCCTCTGCAAAATTCATTTTCCCTTCTTTCGGGAGTAAATTACCAAAATAAAATATAAACAAGCATGGCAAGACCAAAGAAACAAGTCAAACTGAAGGAGCCGATTAAGATTCGTCTCAAACCTCTCGCAGATGGCAACAAGAGTATCTATCTTGACATCTACTGGAAGGGAGTCAGAAAGTATGAGTATCTGAAACTCTATATCATTCCTGAGGTCAATCCACTCTGCAAGGAGCAGAACAAGGAAACGATGGCACTCGCAGAACGTATCAAGGCAGAGCGCATCAAGGCTCTCCATGGTCACGGAGTGCAAGACTGGGAAACCGTCAAGCAGGGTTCACAACTCTTGACAGGATGGATCAAGAAGTATTGTGAAGGTGGAGTCAGCACCAAGAAGTCAACCCTCCATTGTCGTGTTGAAATGCTTCACACCGTGGAGAAATATCTTGAAGAGTCCAATCAGACCTTCATCACCCTTGAAGAGGTCAATGCTGATTTCTGCCGTGGGTATGTGAAGTTCCTTCGCACCTTCCCAAACTCACACTGCAAGTACATTGAGCCAAGACCTATCAGCCAGAACACGGCAAGCCGTTACCTCGGCATGTTCTCGACTACTCTCAACAATGCTGTCCGTCAAGGTATTATCCGAAACAATCCAATGAAGGAACTGGATGCCAAGGAGCGCATTCAGCCAAAGGATGGCAAGAAGGAATACCTTACCATTGAGGAACTTAAAGCCCTCATGGCAACCGACAGTTACCGCCCAGAGGTCAAGCAAGCCTTCATCTTTGCTTGTTTCACTGGATTGCGACTCAGTGATATGTACAAACTTGCACCGATTCACATTTTCAAGACTCCTGACGGCAAGGGCGAGTATATTGACATGGAAATGCAGAAGACGGAGAAGCCTGTCATCATCCCACTCTCTGAAGAGGCAAAGCGTTGGTTACCAAAACCAAAGGGAATAACAACTCCCTTCTTTGATATACCAACTACTCAGACCGTCATAGGCAGAGCCCTTCGCAAATGGGCAGAGGCAGCAGGTGTAGAGAAGCACATCAGTTTCCACTGTTCACGTCACACCTTCGGCACAATGATGCTGACACTTGGCGCAGACCTGTTCACCACAAGCAAGTTGATGGGTCACACCAACATTCAGACCACTGAAATCTATGCGAAAATCGTAGATAAGAAGAAGGAGGAAGCCATCAACCTCATTGATGGAATGTTCAAGTAAAGGATGTACTTTGAAAGTACCCCCCAGACCGTCCGAGAACGTCACTTTGAGACTTATCATAGTAGACAGAGCCA
>OGJV01000950.1_pt1 | contig 14146 bp, 10 predicted proteins | sample 1572271 | NCBI WGS metagenome assembly OGJV01 (sample SAMEA2582107, study PRJEB24529) | metagenome | biome: Human gut stool | place: China | collected 2011
GCATAAATTAAAAATAATGGTCAAAATATTTGGATTTTAACATAGAAAGCGAATTAGTGTAATCGATAATCGATTACCAATTTGAACGAATTGGCATACGTTATTAGGAAACGAATTAGCCTGCGTTATTAGGAAAAATTCGAAAATTCGGGTAATTCGTTGTTACCGCGTCTGAGCGTAAAATAATCATTCGCAGGTCCTGTGATGAGGACGCGACAAAAGGCGAACAAGGCGGGCTGAAAGCCCAAAGACCTCCTTAGCCCAGGGTAAGCGAAGCGACACCCTGGGTAGACCGCACCACACACCACGCCGCGCCCTGCAAGGGAAAAAGTACTGAATCACAGCCGGTTAGGTACTTTTGCCCTTGCAGGGCGCTTAGCTCGATTTTCAATATACCCTCCAAAGGAGATCATTGGGCTTTCAGCCCGTTTCGTTTGACTTTTGCCTCCTTCCTGACAAATAGCGGAATGGCCATACGGGCTGATGAGCAAAAACGCCCCACTCCATCTATGTTTCATTTTGGAAAGTCATAAAACGAAAATCGGCCATTAGATGGAAACACGCGGGTTTCATCTAATGACCGATTTAAGGATTATCTTACTAAGGATTTCCCTTACAGAGGATTATTTCACAACATACTTCTTACCGCCCTTGATATAGATGCCTGCGGGCAGCGCCTTGGCGTTGGTGCCCATGCAACGGCCGGTGAGGTCGTAGATGTAGGCTGAGCTCTCGGCTCCCTGACCCATCTCGATGTTCTGAATGCCATCGGTGGTGCCGTTGATCTGGTAAGCCTTGATCTCGCGGATGGCCAACCAGGGTGAGCTGCCAGCCTGTGAGCGTGTGAACTTCAGCGTGAAATATTTCTTGTCGATAGACACAGGCAACAGCAAGGTGCTCTCCACGTAGAAGGGCAGGCGCACGGTGGCGATGCTATCCATGTGGTTCTTGTCGTCGCCGGCGTACACCACCATGCAGGCAGCGTCGTACTTCAGCGAGTTGGCGTTCATAGAGCGCTGCATGAGCGTGATGGCGTCGATGCGGGCACCCGTGTTGTTGCTCAGCGTGATGCTGTGGGGATAAGCCACGTTGCCACCCGAATACCTTGAGTGCCAGAAGGTGTTCTCGTTGCCATCGACAGCATAGCGGCCCGGTGCGCTCTCGCTGCGCGTCTCCTCGTCGCTGACGCTCTCGAAGCCCAGTGCCACGGCCTTCATCTCAGGCATCTGCTCCTTCGTGCCGTAGAAATCGATGTTGTTGAGCGCCAACAGGTTGCCACCCGTGGCACCTCTGAGGAAGGTGATGCGCATGAAGCGCTTGGTGCACGGCGTATCGAAGACGATGGCCGGACGGCTCATGTCGAAGAAGGCGTGATCCTCATCGAGCACCTCCCACTCTTCGTTGTCGGCGCTCTGCTCGATCTTGACACCCGCGGCGCGGTATCTGCTCTCGCGTGAGAAGTAGAGCTTCATGCCGTTCACCACATCGTTGGTCTGCTTGTCGATGGTGATCGAGTGGCCGTAAGCGGCCTCACCCGAGCTGTAGGCAGTGTGCCAGAACGAGTTGGCGTTGGCGTCGAGGGCCTGCTCAGCCGGACTGAACTCGGCGTTGACCTCCTCGTCGCTGACGCTCACCACACGGTAGTTGGTCTTGTTGAGTGCGTTGCCACACTCGCTCACATCCTCAGCGGCAGGAGCTCCAAAGTCGAGGGCGAACACACCCTTACTGGGCGTCCAGGCGTCGCCACCAGGGCCGAAGTTGCTGCGGTGGGCCGTTACGCCACGTCCCGACTGGTCGGCGATGTCGATGCCATCGTGCTGGTTGAAGTTGTAGTAAACCTGCAGACCGCTGTTCAAGGCGCTCTTCATGTTGGCCTCGGCAATGGGAGCCACAGCATAGCGCTGAACGTTGGCAAGGGTCAGCGCCTTGTTCCAGACGCGTAACTCATCCACGCAACCATTCATCTGCACGCTGCCACCCAACTGCAGCTTGGTCCAGTTGTTATAGTCCTGTGTCTTCTCGGTGATTCTGTCCACCAACACACCGTCGCGATAGTAGCAGAGCGTGCCTGCGTTGCGGGTGATGGCGTAGTGGTGCCATTCGCCAGCGACGAAGTAACCGGCCGCGCTCTGTGCGCTGTAGCTTCCGATGCGGAAGATGGCGGCGCCCTGTCCGTTGGTGGTGATGTTGAAGGCCTCAGCGCCCTCATCGTCCAAGCCATAGATGCCGTTGCAAGCGCTTGCGAACGTAGCGGGATTCATCCAGAAGTCGATGGTCCACGTCTTACCGATGGTACCGATCTTGTCGGTTGTCACGGTCTTCGGTGTGGCGTTGGTGGTGAAGTTCAAGCCATTGCCCGACTCAGCGTTGCACACCACGAGTGCGCGTGCCTCAGTAAGTTCGGCCTTGCCCTCCTCGTTGCTCACCTTATAATTCAAGGTGTAGGCACCCGCCTTGGCAGGCGTGAAGCTCACCTCACGGCCCTGTGAGGTCAAGATGGCGTTGGTGCTCATGAGGCGCCACTTCCAACTGGTAGGCTCATACTTAGAGGCGTCGGTGAAGGTGGCGGTGCTGCCCTTGAGGATGACGTGCGAGATGGAATCGACGGTGTAGGCGATCTCAGGCTTAGAGGCCATGACCTCCACCACAGCAGTCTTGGTGAGCTTGTTGCCATCGGGCATGATGACGGTCAGCGTCACGTCGTGGCCACCTGTGGTGGTGTAGACTGCCGAAGCGTTCTTCGTGGTGGCCGTAGCGACCTCGGCACCCGGCATGCTCCACTGGTAGGTGCAACCCGGCGCCATGTTCTTAGGCAGGAACGAGGTGCGCTCGCCGCATCGCGGCTGCGGGTTGGTCATGTCAAAGTCGGCCGTGGCAGCCAGTTCGCTTACGGTGACAGTCTTCGTAACCGTGGTAGACACACCGTCGAGCGAGGTGAGCTTCAGCGTTACGGTTTGCTCGCCAGCCTTGTTGAACGTGAACGTAGGCTCAGAAGCCTGGCTGGTGGCCGGTGTGGCATTGGTGGCGGTCCACTCGAACGCGCCAGCATCCACGCCACCCTCCACGGCGAAGCGTGTGCCCTCGCCCATCAGCGCCTTGTCGGATCCACCGATGGCGGCGGCAAGGTTGTCGTGATGCTTGATGGTGGCGTTGCTCTCCACGGTAGCGGCCCTGTGGTTGTTATTGATAAAGATGGCATGGTTGCCATGGGCGCAATCCTCGAGCTTCGTTACGCCACCCTCAGTGATGGTGTTCATCTTGAGGTAAGCCAAGAGGTTCTTGGCTGTGGCGGGCGACGCGATAGGACGGTCGTAGCTCTCCCTGACCTGTTTGCCGGTCTTGGCCACATCCCACACACGCACCTCATCGATGGTGCCATAGAGGGCGTTGCTTGAGTTGACATCGTAGCCCATGAGCAATCCGTCGCTGAAGGCGGGGAATCCAGAGAACGAAGTGGTGGTGAGCACGCCCTGGCTTGCGCCGTTGGCATAGAGCGTAGCCTTGTTCTTGTTGACCACCAGGGCGATGTGGGTCCATTTGCCCACGCGCAAGATAGGATCGGTCTGGCGGCGGTTAGCAGTGTTCCAACCGTAGTACATGGTGCCATCGCTGTTGGCATGGAGCAGGAAGGTACCCCACGGGCCACCAATCTGCTGGTTCCAGTCTTTCACCTGTGTGGGCTTGATCCAGAACTCGAGGGTCAGCTGTCCATGACTGCTGCTGGTGACATTGGGGATGCGGAATCCACCATTGGTGAAGGTCTGCGCCACATTGTCGTAAGCCGTCTCGGCCGTCTGCGCAGAGGCCACGGTGTTGCTGGCGGCAGAGATGTGCTCGGTGCCGGCGATGTTGTAAAGCGCCTTCACGGTATAGGCACCCTCTTCGGTAGCCTCATAGCTCGTCTCGGCGGTGCGTGCAATCTCCTTGCCGTTGAGGTAAACCACATACGTGGTGGGCTGATAGCCCGTACCCTGCGGCTTGTCCCATGAGAGGGTGTTGCCAGTCTTGGTGAGGTTTGCGGGCGGGTTGATGGCCTCGCCACCCACTACCACGCTGACGACGGTAGAGGCGCCGCGGTTCTTGATCTGCACATCCTTGATGTTGAACGGAGTCTCCGTTCCGAAGGCGTCGTAGAGATACTCCATGACGCTGGCGGCACAGATCTTACCCGTACCCGTGGCCGACTTCTTAGAGTTGATGGTGAGGAAATACTTCACCGGGCGCGAGAGGTCGAGGCCCTCGCTGAGGTCGGTGAGGTCGATACCAAACTCCATGGGCTCCTCGTGCATCTTGCGGTCGGCCCAACGGCCCAGCAACGGAGTCTCGGCGTCGACACCATTGTTGTCGCCGTCGCCGGTATAGTTGATATAGCGGAACACAAACTCCTTCTCGGGCTTGGTAGCCGAGGTGTCTTGGGCGGCACCGGCCACCACGCTGATCTCCGAGCGCTTGCTAAACTGCATGGTGACCTTCATGGTGCGTGTGGGCTTGTAGTTCTGTCGCAGGTAGTAGACCTCGGGCCACCAGCCATTGGCCTTGTCCTTATAGGCGGTCTTGCCCTCCTTGGTCTTCACCTCCTGGCTCACACCTCCTGCCATGGCGTAAGGCACATAGAAGAGGCCGTTGTTGCCCCAGCCGGCACCCCACGAGTTGGCCACGATCCATGCGCCCTTCTCGTTCTGTCCGAGCTGGTTCTCAGCCTCGCCATACACGCCATTGACGTCGAGGTCAAACTCGATGCGGTCGTCGTAACCCACGAGGGTCACGGCGTGGTCCACATGGTTGGTGTTCCAATGGTACAGGTAAGCCTTGCCCACCACGCCCAACGCATCGTTGGCCTCGGTAGAGCCGATGGGAGCCGTGGCGCTGGCACCCATTCCGCAGCCCAAGCCGCAGATGCCGCCCACGATGTGGCGTCCGTTCTCGTCCTCCACCTCAGGCCACGTGGTGTCGCCATTGTGGTTGAAGAGCCACCACTTGATGGCCTCGGCACCCTCGGCGGTGTGTGAGCTCTGGGGGAAGTTGGATGTTCCGGTGATGCGGTGCAACATGGCGTTGTACCAGTTGTCGTAGCCTTGCATCCATCCGGCGTCGTTGGCCTCCACCTCGTAAGCGCCATAGATGCTGCTCACGTCGACGCCGCCATAGTGGGCACCGTCGGGATAGCCCACGTAGATGGCCATCTGGTCTTTCGACAGACCGTCGTAAGAGAATGGGTATTGGAAATGGGCGGGCATGCTGTTTTCCAGGAGCGAGGCGTTTGTAAGATGGAACGCGTTCCACTCATAGGTGAGCATGTAGCCGATGCGCGATGAGGCGCCACACGAGTTGCCCACCTGGTTGAATGTGGGTGGGAACCACATGGCGGTAGCGTTGTTCACATGGTCGGGCAGCGTTGTGGCCGCCTTGGCTTGACCCTTCCGCTTCGTCGAAGCCGAATGGTGCTGCATCAGTCTGCTGTCGGGACGGAAGGTGGGGTCGTATCCGCGGTACAGATTCTCATCTACCACAGGGAAGACCTGAGCCCTTGCGCCAAGTGCGGCGACCAGGCAGACAGATAATAATAAGGCTTTTTTCATTTTATATGGTTTATAGTCGTTGTGTCCTCCAGCTTCTTGTCGGCTACGGGCGTGGGCGGTAAAGCCCCAGCGCAACGTGCCGGCCACGCATCTTATTTAAGAGGAGAATGGTGGTTTCAGGTAGGCTAATTGAAATAGTGTAGCTAAATCGTGTTCAAAGTTACGGCTTTTTTGCTTTTCGAGCATCACGTTTCTCATAAATTCTGCAAAAAATAACGGGTTTTGTTTTGCGTTAACCCTCATTTGAGCTATCTTTGCAACCTATTGCTGCGACCTGCGTGTCGCACAGATGACATGAAAAGTAAGCATTAAAAATGAGAGCTATGAAGAAAACAATGATGATGATGGCCGTCGCCGTGATGGCCCTCACAGCGGCTTGTACAGGCAAGAAGACCGCAGAGAACGCCGCTGTACAAGACACTACAAGCGTGGTGGACAGCGCCGCCACCCCATCGTTAGACCTCGCCGTGGTGGCCGGAACCTACGAGGGCACCCTGCCCGCCGCCGACTGCCCGGGCATCAAGACTGTGCTCACCCTCAACACCGACAGCACCTACGAGCTGAAGCAAGACTACATTGACCGCAAGGACGGCCACGACGAGGCCAGCGGCGTGTTTGAGGTGCTCGACGGCAACGTGCTGATGCTGGTGCGCCCCTCAAGCGGCGAGCACACGTTCTATAAGGTGAAGGATGCGCAGAGCGTTATCATGACCGACTCGCTTGGCAACGAGCCTGAAAGCGAAACGGCACCGCTGTATGTGCTGAAGAAGAAGAACTAAATTCGCCCCTTTGGGGAATAAGACCTATGGCTGCAACCGAACCGAAGAAAGTGGTTTTGGCCATCGACTCGTTGAAGGGCTGCCTCTCCTCCGCCGAGGCTGAGGCAGCAGCCGCTCAGGGCATTGCCGAGGCTTTGCCCGGAGCCATTGTGCTGACCATGCCTGCGTCCGATGGGGGCGAGGGTATGGTCGGCGCGTTTGTGGCCGCCACCAAGGGCCGCCTGCTGACGGCGCGCGCCCACGACGCGCTGATGCGCCCCATCGACGCCACCTACGGCCTCATGCCCGACGGCACGGCCGTGGTGGAGGTGGCCGAGGCATGCGGCTTGGCGCGCCTCGCACCCGACGAGCGCAACCCGCTGCGCGCCACCTCGTATGGCGTGGGCGAACTGCTGGCCGAGGCCGTGGAACAAGGATGCCACCGCTTTGTGGTGGGACTGGGCGGCAGTGCGACGAGCGACGCCGGACTGGGCATGTTGCGCGCCTTGGTGGACCGGTTGGCGCCGCAGGGCACGCTCGACGATGCGCTGAGTGGCCCGTTGGCCCACTGCTCGTTCACATTGGCCTGCGACGTGACCAACCCGCTCTGTGGGCCGCAGGGCGCCGCCGCCGTGTTTGGTCCGCAGAAAGGGGCCACGCCCGCCATGGTAAGGCAGCTCGACGAGCGCGCCCGGCGCTTTGCGCAGATCGCCGCCCGCCATTATGGGCACGACTGCTCCACCCTTCCCGGGGCGGGAGCCGCCGGTGGACTGGGCTACGCCTTCATGCAATGCCTGGGCGCCAAGGCGCAGATGGGGGCCGACCTGCTGTTCCGGTTGGCCCATTTCGACGAGATGCTGCGTGGCGCCACTGTGGTGGTGACGGGCGAGGGCTGCGCCGACCGCCAGACGCTCATGGGCAAGTTTCCGCAACGGGTGCTCCACGCCTGTCGCCAACAGGGCGTGCCGGTATGGCTCGTGGCGGGCCATGTGGCCGACGCCGACGACCTGCGATCCGCCGGGTTCGCGCAAGTGGTGGGCATCAATCCGCCCGGCCAACCGCTTGCCGAGAGTCTAAGGCCCGATGTGGCGCGCGCCAATCTTACCGCCACCCTCCGCCGGTTGGCCCAGCGGTTGTAGCGCCGAGCGGCAACCTATCGCCGAACGGTGCGCAATGGCCGTTTGAAGGTGGGAAAAAGAAAAAAAATGGCGAAAACACTTGTGCGGTTGCATTTTGTGCTGTATATTTGCGGTTGATTATCCTATTGATCACCTAACACGCCTAAGAATGACAAACAACCTATTATATAAGGTCTACCGCTTTTATGTGGATGGCTTCCGCAGCATGACAATCGGAAGGGTGCTGTGGCTGGTGATCCTCATCAAACTGTTTGTGATATTCTTTGTGCTGAAACTATTTTTCTTCCCCGACGTGTTGCAGCAAAGGGCGGGAAAAGACAAGGCGTCGTATGTGGCGGGACAACTCATCTCGCGCTGAGACGCACACCCATCAACTACCATACTTAAAAAACCAATACGCTAATGACACACTTCATGACCATTGACCCCACGCTCATCGATTGGTCGCGTGCGCAGTTTGCGCTCACCGCCATCTACCACTGGCTGTTTGTGCCGCTCACGCTGGGCCTCGCCCTCATCATGGGCATTATGGAAACGTGCTACTACCGCACGGGCAAGCCCTTCTGGAAAGACACCGCCATCTTCTGGCAACGACTGTTTGGCGTGAACTTCGCCATCGGCGTGGCCACCGGCCTCATCCTCGAGTTTGAGTTTGGCACCAACTGGAGCAACTACTCGTGGTTTGTGGGCGACATATTCGGCGCGCCACTCGCCATCGAGGGCATCGTGGCGTTCTTCATGGAGAGCACCTTCGTGGCCGTGATGTTCTTCGGCTGGCAGAAGGTGTCGCGTGGCTTCCACCTCGCCGCCACGTGGCTCACCGGCCTTGGCGCCACCATCTCGGCATGGTGGATTCTCGTGGCCAACGCATGGATGCAGAACCCCGTGGGATGCACATTCAACCCCAACACCGTGCGCAATGAGATGACGAGCTTCGCCGAGGTGGCGCTCTCGCCCTTCGCCATCCATAAGTTTTGCCACACCGTGAGCTCCACGTGGGTGGTGGGCGCCGTGTTTGTGTGCGCCGTGAGTTGCTGGTACCTGCTGCATCGCCGCGAGCAGGAGATGGCGCGTCAGAGCATCAAGATTGCCAGCATCGTGGGCATCGCGGCCGCCCTGATCACCATGATGACGGGCGATTTCTCGGCGGTGCAGGTGGCTGAGAAGCAACCCATGAAACTGGCGGCCATGGAAGCGCTCTACGACGGGGGCGAGGGGGTGTCGCTCACGGCCGTTGCCGCCGTCAACCCGTTTGAGCAACCCAACTATGCCAAGGGCGGTGAGGCGCCGCTGCGCATCGCCATCCCGAAGGGCCTCTCGCTGCTCGCCACTCATACGCCCAACGGCTTTGTGCCAGGGGTGAACAACCTGCTCAACGGCTACACACGGCCCGACGGACAGCGTGAGCCATCGGCCGAGGAGAAGATGATGCGAGGACGCCAAGCCATCACCGCCCTGGCGCAATACCGCAAGATCAAGGCGGCCAACGACAACGACACGCGCCTGCCCGCCCTTGAGGCGCAACTGAAACGCGACATGCCGTTCTTCGGCTACGGATACATCAAGGACCGCGCCGAACTGGTGCCGTACATCCCCATCAATTTCTACGCCTTCCGTGTCATGGTGGGTGTGGGCACGCTGCTCATGCTCTTCTTCCTCATCATCGGCCACATGGCGTGGCGCAACGACATTACGCGGCCCTACCGATGGCTCCACTGGGCGGCGCTGGCCATGCTGCCGCTCACCTATGTGGCGAGCGAGGCGGGATGGATCGTGGCCGAACTGGGCCGACAGCCGTGGGCCATACAGGACATGCTGCCCACCGTGGCCGCCGTGTCGAACCTATCGGCCGGGAGCGTGGCCACCACGTTCTTCGTCTTCCTGGCGCTCTTCACCCTGCTGTTGGTGGTGGAGGTGAGCATCCTGTGCCGTGTCATCAAAAACTATAACGCCCATCATTAACCCCTCACATTCCTCATTATGACTTACGAATTCTTACAACAATATTGGTGGTTCATCGTGTCGTTGCTCGGGGCGCTGCTCGTGTTCCTGCTCTTCGTGCAGGGCGCCAACTCGTTGGTGTTCCGCCTGGGACAAACGGAGGATGAGCAACGCTTGGTGCTCGAGTCGACGGGCCGCAAGTGGGAGATCACGTTCACCACGCTCGTCACCTTCGGCGGCGCTTTCTTCGCCTCGTTCCCGCTGTTCTACAGCACCAGCTTCGGCGGTGCCTACTGGCTGTGGATGATCATCCTGTTCTCGTTTGTGCTGCAAGCCGTGAGCTATGAGTTCCAACTGAAGAAGGGCAACCTGCTGGGCGCCCGCACCTTCCGCTGCTTCCTCGTGTTCAACGGTGTTGTGGGACCAACGCTGCTGGGCGGTGCCGTGGCCACGTTCTTCAACGGCAGCAACTTCGTCGTGGCGAAGGCGAACCTCACGGAACTCGCCTCGCCCGTCATCAGTAGGTGGGCCAATGGGTCGGCGGGTCTCGACGCCCTGCTCGATCCCTGGAACCTCTGTCTCGGCGTGGCCGTGCTGTTCCTGGCGCGCATGCTCGGAGCGCTCTACATCATCAACAATGTGGACCATGCCACCATCCGGTTGCGCGCCCGCCAACAGCTTGTCGCCGCCACTCTGTTCTTCCTCGTGTTTTTCCTCGCCTTCTTTGGCTGGGTGCTGCTGAAGGATGGGTACGCCGTCGACGCAACGACAGGCGCCATCGTCATGGAACCCATGAAATATCTCCACAACTACCTGTCTATGCCGTTGCTGCTCGTGCTCACCGTGGTGGGCGTGGCCCTGCTGCTCTATGGCGTGGCACGCTCGCTGCTCTTCCCCCACTACGTTCGCGGCATCTGGCCAGTGGGCGTCGGCGTGGTGCTCGTGGTGCTGTCGCTCCTCCTCGTGGCCGGCCTGGGCGCCACCGCCTACTACCCCTCCAACGCCGACCTGCAGAGCTCGCTCACGCTGGCCAACAGTTGCAGCAGCGAGTTTACGCTCCGCACCATGTTCTACGTGTCGCTCCTCGTGCCCTTCGTCGTGGCATACATCGCCTACGTATGGCGCGTGATGGATAAGAAATAGCCGGGGCGAAGCTTTCGTCATTAAACCCAAATCGTCATTAGATTTCTACGCTTGTCAGTGTTTGTTTCGAGCAGGTTGCGACAGTTGCGTTTCGCCATAACGGGATTATGGCGAAACGCGACTGGAAGCAAGATACCGAAAGAAACGCTGACAAGAGTTGGAAAGAAACAATAACATCTTACGATTGCTCCTATTTCGGTCTAATGACCGATGGGGGTTGAAAGCTATTGTTCCATTTCATGGCACGTTTTCTCGCCTTGAAATGGAACGTTTTCGTTAAGCCAAATGAGCAGAGCTAAGTTGGATTATTTGGTGCAAAAGTTGTGTCGGTTTTTCGCGCGAAATAGAGTGCGGAAAGGCGGAACGACGGGGGCGGAACGAAGAAAATGGAGCGAGGGGCGGGGCGTTAGGCATCTTTCGAGTTGCGATTCCTTACCTTTCGAGGCTCGGAAGCTAAGGGATCGTGTTGCGAAAGGTAAGGTATTGAGCCTCGATTAGGCATGTTTCGCAAGGCAAAAGGTGGGATAAGAAAGGGGAAATGCAGCCTTTAGTTCATAAACACCTGAGCGTGAGGAGGTTGCAAAATTGTCCAAGGATCGCGTATTTGGGAGCGAAACGGAGGACGATAAGAAAAACCGTGTAGATTGGGATGTAGTTTGTCGGGAATTTTGAAAGGAAATCATCGGTCGGGAAGATCGTAATCCGACTGTAATCTACAGCAAACCGCAACGGTCTCCTTACTGTTTGACCCCGAAAGGTAAACTAAGAAACCATAGTCATTAAGGTATTTCCTTTAAAATCATCACCTATTTCACTTTGATATTGTCCAATGCTTCTCTGATGATAAATATCACACAGAATTTGTTTTTATCAGATTTTTCATGTATGTTTGCAATATAATTGATATTTATTTTAAATGGTTTATTATGAAGAAGATTCATTTGAAGAACATTATAAAAGAAAGTGTAACTATTGCAATTAATGACTTTATAAAAGAAAAAACATTGAATGCTACTTTAGAAATGCCGTCTACACAGAATGCCACTGGTTCTATGATTAACGAGATGGCAAGAATCAATAAGAAAGAAACAGGTCGATGTTTATTTCCTTATAATACTTGGGAACTAAAAATTTGGAGTAATGACCATACTCCACCTCATTTTCACATTATATGTGATGGGTGGAACGTTAGTTATAAAATAGAAGATGGCAATATGCTTCAAATAGAAGGAAAAGGTAAAAATGATTCAATCTTAGATTATATGGAACAACATGTAAAGGAATGGTTGAGTACAAAATGCTTCGTACAACCAAAACTTACAAATCAAGAAAATGCAATGCTTCAATGGGAACAGCTTCACGATGAATAATTAAGGCAATAACATCGCAGTTGGCCTAAATGTATTATAGAATGCTATTATTTCTGACTACATTTCATAAATTATATGTGCCAACAGCTATATCATTGCCTACTTTTAACCTCCGGCATGCATCGCTTGCGTATTTTATGCTCAGACACAATAACCCACTACTTTCGCTTTGGCTAAACCTTCGCAGCGCAGCGGAGGCCAAAACCATTCGAATGAAGTATTATAAGGTAGGACGGGCTGCTGTTGGAGTCCACGCCCCCACTACGGCAGCGAGGAATTCATGAGTTGGTTGAGGTTGTTCTCGCGCGTGCGCTCCATGATGAGGAAGAGGTCGATGAGCCACCACACGCCAAGCCCTCCGCAGGTGAGGAGCTTGAGGATGCCGAGCCCCACCTCGCCGATATAGATGCGGTCGATGCCGTAGCCACCCAAGAGAATGGAGAGCACCAGTGAGATGGTGGGGTCTTTGAGCTGGGCAAGCAGCATGTTGGCCATTGGATCGTCGAGTTGTTCGAGACGCTCTTTTACCATGGGGAAGGAGGCCGGCGGCAGTTTGCTGCCGTAGACCATGAGCAGTTGGTTGGCTTGGTAAGAATCCATAGTTTTTGATGAGGTGTGGTATGAGGTTAAATGCCCAGCAGGTTTCTCGCCACGAGCCAGATGAGGAAGGTGACCACGTAGAAACCCACGGCGTAACGGTTCTCTATGACGCTTGCCAGGCGGTCGCGCGCGGCGCAGGGCGGCATGAGCCACTCGATGGCGAACAGGGCGGCGTAGGGCAGCGCGTAGATGAGGTAATAGTTGAAGCGCAGGGCCTCGGCTATGTGACCACGCAGGAGGGCGTGGGCGAAGCGCTGTATGCCGCAGGCGGGGCAGCTCCATCCCGTGAGCAACTTGAACGGGCACTTGGGCACCCACCAGGCCGACGAGGGGTCGACGGCGTAGAGTGCCACAAGGACCACGAGCACTACGGCTACGGCGATGCGCTTACGAGAGAGCAACACCCAGGCCGAGGACGAAGTAAAACACGAAATAGATGGCGGAGACGACCGCGCCTATGCCTATGCCCCAGAGGCTCCATCGCTTGGCTTGGGCGGCCGCATCCATTGCCGCGGTATAGTTGCCCGCCATGTAGAGCGAGTTGACGGAGCTGGCCTTGATGATGGCCACAATGCCGAACGGCAGGCAGCAGCACACGGTGGTGATGATGGCCAGCGCGAGGTTGTTGTCGGGCTTGGGCATCATGGGGTTGGGGCCGCCTGCGTTGTTGCCAAGGGGGGCCGATTGCATTTCGGGTTGTGTGTAAGAGTTGGTTTGATCCATAAGTCAAAGTTGGTTTATTGGTTGTTACAAAGGTATAATATCTTTGCTATTCATGCAAGTAATCTTACATTTTTTTGGATTCGAAACAGCATTTTAGGGATGTTGGGGGCGCAGAGCGTCTGCGCCTGTTGCGGATAGTTTTGACTAAAGTTTCGGATTTAGTTTCAAACGGGCTGAATGACCGTTCAAAACGAATGCAATCAAGCATGCTTGAATTGCTGAGATGAAGCCAATAATGCATAGCAAAGCCCAATGAGCGCATAGCCCAGGGCAAGCGAAGCGGGCAGGCTGAACTAACAGTCAACGGCGCGAAGCGTGCGGGCTGAAAGCCCAATGAGCGCATAGCCCAGGGCAAGCGAAGCGACACCCTGGGTATTGTATGTATATGTTGAGTAGTGCGCCCTGGAAGGGCAAAAGCATTCATCCTTATGTGGATTTTGCTCAGTGACTGTGCCGTATTTATTACGCTTTTGCTCTTTCAGAGCGTTAATGGGTATGTTGTTCGTATTCATACCCAGGGTGTCGCTTCGCTTGCCCTGGGCTATGTGCTTGTTGGGCCTTCAGCCCACCCTGCCTAAATCCGAAACTTTAGGCTTTGATCATTATAGGTGTAAAAAAGGCAAAAGGCACCCATCGGCATTGCCGTATAGCCCTTGGCAACGTTGCAGGCGCGAAGGAGACCGGATGGGCTCTTTGCAATTGCAATGTTGTTTTTTACAGCGTTATGGGTCAACAGGTCGTATCTTTGCAGCAGACATGAAGATGTAAACACAAACGATTATGTATTGGATATTATTCATCGGCATTGCAGTGGTTAGTTACCTGGTGCAGGCCAACCTGAAAAGGAAGTTTGAGAAATACTCGGAGGTCACCGTGGCCTCGGGAATGACGGG
>OGJV01000952.1_pt1 | contig 14116 bp, 8 predicted proteins | sample 1572271 | NCBI WGS metagenome assembly OGJV01 (sample SAMEA2582107, study PRJEB24529) | metagenome | biome: Human gut stool | place: China | collected 2011
CGCCGCAACACGCTGCGCTCGTTCCTCACGGGCTTCTCGGTCGCGTGGGGCATTTTCATGCTCGTCATCCTGCTGGGTTCGGGCAACGGGCTCAAGAACGGCGTAACCTCCAATTTCGGCAACTACGCCACCAACTCGATCGACCTCTACGGCGGCCGTACTTCGAAGCCCTACATGGGCTACCAGAAGGGGCGCCGCATCCGTCTGTGGAACAGCGACCTCGAAATCCTCGCCCGGGAATTCCCCGAGGTAGACGAAGTGGCTGCCAACTCGTGGTTCGACAACCATACGGCAACCTACGGGAACGAATACACCAAGGTCTGGCTGCGCGGCTCGCTGCCCAAGATCGAACAGATCGAGGGCGTGGAGATCGTAAAGGGGCGCTTCGTCAACGACGCAGACATCCGCGAATACCGCAAGTCGCTGGTCATCGACCAGGCCATGCAGTCCCTGCTATTCAAGGGCGCCGATCCGCTGGGGGCAAGGATCAAGCTCGACAGCACGGTATTCACCGTGGTCGGCGTCTACAAGGGCGACGCCCAGCGCAGCAGTTCGTCGTGTTACATCCCGCTGACCACCGGACAGCTGCTCTACAACGCCAACAGCCCCGAAGTAAACAATGCCATCATCACCATCAAGGGCGTCCACACCACCGAGGCGATGAAGGAGTTCGAAAAGCGCGTCATCCGGCGCCTTTCCGCCGAACACCACTTCGCCCCCGACGACGAAAGCGCCATCTGGCTCGACAATACGATGGAAACCTACAAGAATTTCATGATGGTTTTCGCAGGCATCAACATCTTCGTCTGGATCATCGGCCTGGGGACGCTGCTGGCCGGCATCGTCGGCGTAAGCAACATCATGCTCGTGACGGTCACGGAGCGCACCTCCGAATTCGGCATACGCAAGGCGCTGGGCGCCAAGCCCGTGTCGATCATCAGGCTGATCCTTACCGAGTCGGTGATGATAACCGCCGTATTCGGTTACCTGGGTATGGTATTCGGCGTGGCGATGATGGAAGGGGTCAACTACATGCTCAACCAGACGCCGCAGACGGGCGGCGGCCATGCGCCGTCGATCTTCCTCAACCCGACGCTCGATCTGGGCGTTGCGGTCAGCGCGACGGTCGTGCTGGTCATCGCCGGCCTGATCGCAGGCTACGTCCCAGCCTACCGGGCCGCACAACTCAAGACAATCGACGCCCTGCGTTATAACAAGTAGAAGCCATGGGATTTTTCGATACAGACCGCTGGAACGAGATATGGCAGACGATCTCCCGCAACCGCAAGCGCAGCATCATGACGGCACTGGGCGTCTTCTGGGGCATCTTCATGCTTACCGTACTGCTGGGTGCCGGCATGGGGCTGGGACGTCTGTTCCGGGCACAGCTGGGCGACATGTCGACCAACACGCTGCTCATACAGCCTTCGCAGACCTCTCTCCCCTACAAGGGCATGCCCAAGAACCGCTGGTGGCGCATGAACAACGACGACGTGGAAAACGTCCGGGGGCTCAAGGAGGTGCAGTACGCCTCGGGCGTCTACTGGGGCGGGGAGATCCATTGCAGCTACAACGAACGCAAGGGCGACTATTCGCTGATGGGCTACATGCCCGACTACCAGCAGATCAACCCACAGAAGATCATCTACGGCCGCTTCATCAACGACGTCGACATGGCGCAGAAGCGCAAGGTCTGCGTCATCGGCACCCAGATACAGAAAGACCTGTTTCCGGGAATGGAAGACCCGACCGGCAAGGTCATCAAAGTCAACAACAGCTATTTCACCATTATCGGCGTCATGCGGCGCCAGAGCACGGCCATGTCGTTCAGCAACGTCGAACGCACGGTCGTAGCCCCGATCTCGCTCGCGCAGCAGATGTACGGCGGGGGCAACTCGATCCACATGCTGGCCATCGCCGGCCGGGAGGACACCCCGAGCAAAGAGGTCGAAACCGCCTGCAAGTCGGTGATCTTCGCCAAGCACCTGATCTCGCCGGACGACGAGAAAGCCGCCTGGTGCATGGCCACGGCCGAAATGTTCGACAAGGTGATGAGCCTCTTCTGGGGCATCGGGTTCCTGACATGGATCGTGGGCCTGGGGACACTGCTGGCCGGCATCGTCGGCGTGAGCAACATCATGCTGGTGCTGGTCAAGGAGCGCACGCAGGAGATCGGCATCCGCCGCGCCCTGGGCGCACCGCCTACGGCCATCATCTCGCAGATACTCTCCGAAAGTTTCATCCTCACCTTCATCGCCGGGGTGGTCGGCCTCACGGCCGCGGTCGGGGTGCTGTCGGTCGCCGACTCGATCTATTATCAGGCGGTGACCGTGGCCCAGGAGGGGGCCGAAATCTCGTGGCAGATCTCGTTCGGGACAGGCATGCTGGCGCTTTTCATCCTCGTCGCGGGCAGCCTGCTGGCGGGCGTCATCCCCGCCTACCGGGCCCTGAGCATCAAGGCTGTAGATGCAATACGTGAAGAATAACTATCAAATTCAATAGATTACGGCTATGAAAAAATTTCTGAAAATCTTTCTGGGTGTGCTCTTTGCGGCGCTGTTGCTCGGAACGTTCGTGTTCCTGTGGCAGAAGACCCGTCCGGTAAAGGTAGTCTACACGATCGTACAACCCAAACTCGACACGCTCAAACAATTCGTGGTCGCCACCGGCAAGGTCGAACCCCGCGACGAGGTGCTGATCAAGCCCCAGATTTCGGGTATCGTTTCCGACGTCTACAAGGAGGCCGGCCAGATGGTGCGCAAGGGCGAGGTGATCGCCACGGTTAAGGTCGTCCCGGAGATGGGACAGCTTTCGAGCGCCGAATCGCGCGTTTCGGTAGCCGAAATATCGCCGTCGCAGTCCCGCCGCGAATTCGGCCGCACGGAAACACTGCACGACAAGGGCGTCGTCTCGGACGAGGAGTTCGAACAGGGGCGCACCGACCTCCAGAAAGCCGAGGAGGAACTGCAGAACGCCAAGGAGAACCTGGAGATCGTCAAAAACGGCATCACCAGCCGCTACAAGGAGCTCAGCAACACGCAGATCCGATCGACGATCGACGGTATGATCCTCGACGTGCCGATCAAGGTCGGAAACTCGGTGATCCAGGCCAACACGTTCAACGACGGTACGACCATCGCCTCCGTAGCCGACATGTCGAACATGCTCTTCCGGGGCAACGTCGACGAAACGGACGTCGGCAAGTTGCACGAAGGCATGCCCGTGAAACTGACGATCGGCGCCCTGCAGAACGTCGAACTGGATGCCAACCTGGAGTACGTTTCGCCCAAAGCGACCGAGGATAACGGCGTCATCATGTTCGAAGTGAAGGCTGCCGTGAAGATTCCCGCCGACGTCTTCGTGCGCGCCGGGTACAGTGCCAACGCCAGCATCGTGATCGAAAGCCGCGAAGGCGTGCTCACGCTTCCCGAGAGCACCGTCGAATTCGAGGGTGAGAAAACGTATGTCTACCTGCTCACCAGCGCCGAGGACATCGCAGAGCAGACCTTCGATAAACGCGAGGTCAAGATAGGCCTTTCGGACGGCATCAACATCGAACTTACCGAAGGCGTGACCGCCGACGACAAAGTCCGCGGCGCGAAGGAAGACAAGAAGAAATAACCCCAAATGCACCGCAGCATGAAAACCAGCACCCTATTCGCCGCTCTCTGTACAGCTGCCGCTGCTCTCTGCGCAATGTCCGCGGAGGCCCAGACCGCACCGGCTGCACCTCAAGCCGCCGCAGCACCGGCACCCGGCACGCCCTGGTCGCTCGACGACTGCATCGGTTATGCCCTGGCCAACAACATCGACGTGCAGCAACGCGCCCTGCAGGTCGAACAGAACGAGGTGGAACTCTCGACGGCCAAATACAGCCGCCTGCCCGACCTGAACGCCTCGATCGGAGGCGACGCATCGTTCGGCCGCGTACTCTCGAGCGACAATACTTACAAGGACAACAACCAGACCTCGGGTTCGCTCAACATCTCGACCAGCCTCCCCGTATTCCAGGGCATGCGCATCAACCGCCAGGTCAAAGGCGGCAAACTCGACCTGGCCGCAGCCATGCAGGATCTGGAACGTGCCCGCGAAGACGTGTCGATCAACGTCATGACACTCTACCTGGAGGTACTTTACAACAAGGAACTCACCGACGTTGCCGAACGCCAGCTCGCCCTGAGCACCCTGCAGGCCACGCAGAGTCGCGAACTGGTCGCCGCCGGCAAACAGCCGGAATCGGCCCGGTACGAAAGCGAGGCGCTCATGGCCAAAGACCAGCTGAGCCTGACCCAGGCCCGCAACGACCTGCAACTGGCACTGCTCAACCTGAGCCAGGCCCTCAACCGCGAGAGCGCCGCAGGGTTCGACGTCGTGGTTCCGGAGCTCGACAGCGTGACGCTCGCCTCGCTGCACCGGCTGGGCACGGCAGACGGGGTCTACAACTATGCAGTGGAAAACCGTCCGCATATCAAGGCGGAGCGGCTGCGGCTCGAAAGTTCGGAGAATTCAGTCCTCATTGCCAAATCGGCACTCTATCCCTCCATCTCGCTTTCAGGCGGCTACGGCACGGGGGTGTACAGCGCCGACAGCGATAAGTTCTGGGCCCAGATGCGCCATAACAGCCGCGAATACGTCGGACTGTCGATGAACATCCCGATCTTCAACCGCCGCGCCACGCGCAACAATATCCGCTCGGCACAGCTTTCGGCCCGCAGCCAGCGGCTCGCGCTGACCGAAGCCGAGCTGGCGCTGCGCAAGGAGATCGAACAGGCGTGGTACAACGCCGACGCGGCGTACAGCAAATACCGTTCGGCCGGCGTAGCCCTCGCCTCGGCCGAGGTAGCGTTCGCCTACGAACAGCAGAAGGCGGAATCGGGCCGTTCGACCATTTTCGATTTCAACGATGCCAAGACCCGCATGGAAAAAGCCGAGTCGGAACTCGTTCAGGCGAAATACGAATTCGTATTCCGTTCGAAAATACTGGATTTTTACCGAGGGAAACCGCTGAAACTGTAATCCGGGCAGGTAAACAGATCGTACATAATAAACAAATCAGGGCGGCCGATATCGACCGCCCTGATGCTGTCCGGAACAACCAATCCCTAAAGTTTTCCGGCAGCGACCGGGTAAGGTTTTCAGACTCCCACCCGGCACAGAAGCCCTTTTGCGTCACTAATTACCCCCTCCATCCCCTGTGTGAAGTAGGGTAGTGCAAAGATATGTAAATTATCCTGAACTGCATAGTGCGGGGTCTGTTTTGTCATAACATGGAGCTAAAATGATTTACCTTGCCGACCGAAAATGTTGCACACAGACACAATGAGCCCACAAAAGGTTCGGCAAAAAGGCGGGTATCTGGAAAATTTGCCCTACTTTTGCAGCAAATTCACAAACGGAAAGGATGGAATGGCTTAAAAGTTTATTCGTCGAACACTCGGCCCTGCAGGCCGTCGTGGTTATTTCGCTCATTTCGACGATCGGGATCGCCCTCGGCCGGATACGCATCTTCGGCATCTCGCTGGGCGTGGCATTCATCTTTTTCGCAGGGATCCTGGCCGGGCATTTCGGACTGTCGATCGACCCGGCGATGCTGAACTATGCCGAGAGCTTCGGGCTCATCATCTTCGTATACGCCCTCGGCCTGCAGGTCGGCCCCGGCTTCTTCAACTCGCTGCGCGCCGACGGACTGCGCCTGATGTCGCCCGCCCTTGCGGTAGTATTGCTCGGCACGGGGCTGGCCGTGGCAATGAGCTATACGCTGCACGTCTCGATGCCCGACATGTCGGGCATCCTGTGCGGCGCCACGACCAACACCCCGGCGCTCGGAGCGGCGCAGCAGGCGCTGCAACAGATGGGCGTCGACTCCAGCGGCGCCGCCCTGAGCTGCGCCGTGACCTATCCGCTGGGCGTGGTGGGCGTCATCCTGGCCATCGTCTTCATCCGCAAGCTCTTCGTCCGCCCCGCCGACATGCCGGAGCCGGACGCCGAACACCGGAAAAACGTCTTCATTGCCAGCTACCCCCTGCCTACCCCGGCCGTATTCGGCAAGAGCGTACACGAAATAGCCGCTCAGAGCCACCACCATTTCGTCATTTCGCGCGTATGGCGCGAAGGAAAGGTTTCGATCCCCACCTCCGACAAGACGCTACAGAAGGACGACGTCATCCTCGTGATCACCACCCCGGGCGAGGCCGATGCGCTGCGCCTGATCTTCGGAGAGCAGGAACAGAAGGACTGGAACACGGAGAACATCGACTGGAACGCCGTCGACAGCCAGCTCATCTCGCAGCGCATCCTCGTGACGCGCCCCGAAATCAACGGCAAGAAGCTCTCCTCGCTGCGCCTGCGCAACAATTACGGCATCAACATCAGCCGCGTCTACCGTTCGGGCGTGCAACTGCTGGCCACACCCGACCTGCGTTTGCAGATGGGCGACCGCCTGACGGTCGTGGGTGAAGCCGCAGCGATCAAGCATGTGGAAAAGATACTCGGCAACGCCGTGAAAAACCTCGAAGAGCCCAACCTCGTGGCAGTCTTCGTCGGCCTGATCCTCGGGCTCACGCTCGGGAGCATCCCCGTAAGCATCCCGGGCATCAGCCTGCCCGTAAAACTCGGCCTGGCAGGCGGCCCGATCATCGTCGGCATCCTGATCGGCACGTTCGGCCCGCGCCTTCACATGATTACCTACACCACGTACAGCGCCAACCTGATGCTCCGGGCACTGGGCCTGTCGATGTACCTCGCCTGCCTGGGGCTCGAGGCGGGCACGCACTTCTTCGAGACCGTCATGCGCCCCGAAGGGGCACTATGGCTGCTGCTGGGATTCCTGCTGACGTTCGTCCCCGTAGTATTGCTGGGTATCTTCGCGCTGCGCATCCTGCGCATCGACTTCGGGTCGGTCGCAGGCATGCTGTGCGGCAGCATGGCCAACCCGATGGCACTGAACTATGCCAACGACACGATCGAGGGAGACAACCCGTCGGTATCGTACGCCACGGTCTACCCTCTCTGCATGTTCCTGCGGGTAATTATCATTCAGGTGATGCTGATGATTTTTCTGTAACATCCGGTTTGGCCGGCACGTCCGGCTCCGGCCTCTGATAGCGCAGCGCCTCGATATCGCTTCCCGACGGATTCTGGAACACCCGCAGGTCGAACTCGGGGATGACGGCCAGCACATGGTCGAAGACATCCGACTGGATGCGCTCGTAATCCACCCACACCACCGTATCCGTAAAGAAATAGAGTTCCATCGGCAATCCCGTCTCCGTCGGTTGCAGCTGGCGCACCATCAGGGTCATCCCCTTGTTGACAGGCACCTCATCGCGCAGGTATCGTTCCAGATAGGCACGAAACACCCCGAGGTTGGTCTGGTGCAGGCCGTTGATCTTGCGTTCACCGGGGCGGATGCCATGCGCGGCATTGTATTCCTCAACCCGCTGCTCAGTCTGGTCGATATATTCGCGGATGATGTCTATGTTGCGGTACCGGCCCAGCATGTCCGGCGTACAGAATTTCACGCTCGTCATGTCCAGGTTCACCGAACGCTTCACGCGGCGGCCGCCCGACGCCTGCATTCCGCGCCAGTTTTGGAACGAATCGCTCACCAGCAGGTAGGGCGGCAGCGTAACGATCGTATTGTCCCAGTTCTGCACTTTGACGGTCGTGAGCGACACCTCGATCACCGAACCGTCCGCACCGTATTTGGGTACGGTGATCCAGTCCCCGACCTTGAGCATGTCGTTCGCCGAAAGCTGGATGCCCGAGACGAAGCCGAGGATGCTGTCGCGGAAGACCAGCATGATGACGGCCGCCGAAGCGCCCAGTCCGGTGAGCAGAATGGCGGGCGACTTGCCGATCAGGATCGAGACGATGAGGATACCGCAGATCAGCGCTGCGATTCCCTGCCCGGTCTGGCGCAATCCGTTGATCGGTTTGTTCTGCCACGCAGGACGCGCCGAGACGATATTGAAGGCCGCATAAAGCAGGGCGTTGATAAAACGGAAGACCGTGACGACGATGTACACCTGTATCAGTCGTGTGACAATCGTCCTGGCTTCCGACTGTTCATCGAAAACTACGGGGAGGACGATGACCAGCACGATAGCGCTGACGATATTACACAGCCGGCTCAACACGGCGGAACTGAACAGTTCGTCATCCCACGTGGCTTTGGTGCGCATCACGATGCGCCTAATCCCGCGCACGAGCACCGTACGGCACAGGAAATCGAGAAGCACGACGGACAGCACTACCAGGGCGAAAGCCACCCAACGACCCCAGCCGTTATTCAATGCGGAAGTGAGCCCGAGCCATGCGAGCAGGGCGTCGGCCCAACGTGTAAGGAGAGACGGCATACGGTATTTCTATCAAATTTCAGACCTAACGGCCTTTGTAATCATCAGCGACGGAAACCCCGGCGACAGGATAACGACTGCGGAAGGCAAAAATCCGGCGACAGCCATCACCATAGAACATGCGTCTGTGGAACGGCACCAATCCCTGCGCCTCGCACCGGTCTGTGCTGGACAATGCCCTGCGACATACAGGACAGTCGCTTCATTGTCGGTTTCCAGGTTACAATATACGAAAAAAAACTATACCCCGAGTACCAGTTCCACCTCGCCCTCGAAATTGGGCGTGAAGACGCCTTTGCCGAGATTTTCAAAGATTTCGTCCCGGCTCCAGAAACGCCCGCCGTCGAGCTCGTCGCTCGGGACGACCTCCCCGTCGTACACCGTGCGGTGGACATAGATCAATTCGCGCTCGCGCTCCGAGCGAAACACGTACACCGCCACGCGTTCGGGTACGAAACCCGTCACACCGAGTTCTTCGCGCACCTCGCGCCGCAATGCGTCGTCCACCGTCTCGCCGTAGTCGACATGCCCACCCACGGCCGTATCCCAGCGCCCGGGCTGGATATCCTTCCACACGGGACGCCGTTGCAGGTATAACTCGCCCCGCGAATTGAACAGGTGCAGGTGCACCACGGGATGCAGCAACATTCCGCCGCCGTGGCATTGGGCACGCGTCGCCGCCCCCATCACGTTCCCGGCTTCGTCGACCACCGGAAACAGCTCCGCACCGTTATCGCTTCGCATGGCGGGGATATTTACGGATATAAACCACGGCCGCCAGCAGCCCCAACAGGGTGAAACCCGCACCGGGCAACGCCGTATATTCGTAGCCCAGCCCGTGGGCGATCGGCAGGCCCCCGCAATAGGCACCCAGTGCATTGCCCAGGTTGAAAGCCACCTGCACGAGGGCTGCGCCGAGCATCTCGCCGCCACGCGAATTCTCCAGGATCAGCAACTGCTGGGGCGACGAGACACAGAACAGACACCCCGTACAGAGCGTCATCAGCATGACGGAAAGGTAAGGGACATGTGCCCCGAAGAAAATCCCGAGCAGCGTCAGGGTGGCCGCGGCCAGCGTAAAACGCACGACCTTCTCGGGCGTAAAACGGTCGGAGAGATGCCCGCCGAGGATATTGCCCGCGAACATGCCGAAACCGGCCAGCATGATAATCAGCGTAAGGTTCTCCTCCGTAAAACCCGAGGTATGGATCATCAGCGGGCTGACATAGCTGTAGCAGCAGAAGATCCCGCCGTTGCCGAGCATCACCGACGCCAGCACGAGCCAGGGTGCAAGGCTGCGCAGGAACCGGAACTGCCCTTTCAGCCCCGTATCGGGCAGCGGCTCCATGCGGGGCACCCACATCCTTACGAGCGTCAGCGCCACCACGCCCCACACGGCGACGATCGCAAAGGTCGTGCGCCAAGACAGCACATTGCTGATATAAGTGCCCAGCGGCACGCCGAACAGGTTGGCGACGGTCATCCCGACGATCATGATCGAAACGGCCTCCGTGCGCTTCCCGGCATCTGCCACCCGCTCTGCGACGATCGACCCGACACCGAAAAAGGCACCGTGCGGCAGGCCGGACACGAAACGCATCGCCATCAGCATCCAGTAGTTCGGCGCCAGCGACGCGCACAGGTTCCCGACGGCGATCAGAGCCGTGAGCGCCAGCAGTATCTGTTTCAGCGGGCGCGTCCGGGCTACCAGCACCGTAAGCGGCGCCCCGAAGCAAACGCCCAGGGCATAGGCCGAAATAAGGTGTCCGGCCTCGGGGATGGAAACCCCGAGGCTGCGGGCAATATCGGGCAGGATGCCCATCATCACGAACTCCGACATCCCCAGGGCAAGCGTCCCGAATGCCAGTGCAATCAGACTTTTTTTCATGTGTAAAACCAACTGACGAATAACCGGCTGCAAAAATAACACAAAAGGCGAAAAGTTTTTCGCTTTTCGCCTTTTGTTACGGTTTCCGTATGGTTGCATAGACCGTCCGAATTACCGGCGGAGAGTTGCGGTGCCGGTCATTCAGCCTGCGGCGCGGGACGTTGCGGTTCGCGCGGCTGCCCGACCTCGTATCCCAGTTCGCGCATCCACTCGACGGTGAGCGGGTCGACCTGGTCGTTGCGATCCGCCCAGCGGCGTTGTTCGATCAGGCGTTTCTTATGCTCCTCGATGCGCATCATGATCGGGAAATCTGGATGACGCAGCCGCGTACGTTCCTTCCGCTGCGAAGGTCGGATCCTGCGGTCGAACACATCGGCCTGCACGGGCCGCCGCGCCCCCTCCCATTTAAAGCCTTTCAGGTAGAGATCCTGCGTGGGCGGGATATCGTCCATCGGATAGAAGTTGTAGACCGGTTCGGTTCGGTAGGTGATCTGCACCACCTGCTTGTCCTCGATATAGAATGAACAGTCGCCGCTCTCGATAACGCCCATCATCGTGATCTCGGGCGGCTCGCCGTCCTGCATGTAATAGATGGTCTGGGCATTACCGTTGACGTCGTTGCGGTATATCTGGTTGTTGTAGAAATAGGCGGTCATAGTCTTGCCCGCCACCTGGTTGTAGTGTGTCGTATCGAGCTGGCTGGCCATCATCGGGCTGCCGATGAATTCGGCACGTTTGATCTGCTGCCGCTCGGTGAAAATATCCATCACGTCCGAAGTGATCTGGTTGCTCTGGTTCCACAACACGGGGTCGATATAGAGGTGGATCGTCGAGTCGGTGCTGATCGCCACGATCGAGTCGCACACGGTCTGGAAATCCGACCTGAAGATCCTCACGTCGCGGTACCCCTTCATCAGGCGGTAGATGCTGTCGCGCGGCAGGGCGAGCGAGTCGACCGAATCGGCCGGAAGCGCCATCGCTGTCGTGTCGGACAACAGCGAATCTGCCAGCAGGTTGAGCAGCGAATCCTGTTCGGCCATGTTCATCTCGATCAGCGAATCCAGTTCGCGCAGGGCCGCCGAATCGACCGGGATCACCTTTCCCTTGCGGGCGGCACGCGCCTGCCGGGCTTTGAGCTTCGACGCAGCCTTCAGCCGCCGGGCGGCCAGACGCGCCTCCTCGCGCTCCTTCTGCAACAGCAGTTTGGCCGTGGTCTTCTCCTTGCGTCTGACGGCTATCGAATCGAGCTGCGCCTTCTTGATTTTGGCTGCCGCGGCCTTCTTTTCGGCCTTGGCCTTGCGCGCCGCTTCCTTGAGCAGGGCCTTGCGCTGGGCAACGGTCAGCGTATCGGCAGCCCTGTCCAACGAGTCGGGCAGGCTGCCCGGCACGGAGAGCGAATCGGCCATGCGCAACGAATCCGCCCGCGGCGAACCATGCGTCCGCGAATCGGAGCCGGAACCTGCGGCGAGCGAATCCGCCCCGCCGGTCGACGCGAGCGAATCGGCTGCGTCGCCGGGATGCAGTCCGGGCTCGGTACGTCCCTCCTCGGGGCCGGCCGTCGCGGCCAATCCATCGGGATGCTGCCCCAGCGAATCGGGCCGTTGCAGGGAATCGGCCCCCATACGCGCAAGCGAATCGGCCGCGGCCTTCTCCTCTGCCCGGCGCCGGGCATTCTCATTGACCGTAAAGAGGAACATCGAGTCGGCACGCATGAAGAGCGAATCGCCCTGTGTAAGGTCGTAGCTCACCACCGAGGGTCGCCGCGTGAGGAATATATCGCCCGGTTCCTTCCAATACTCGCCGTAATCGCCGAAGGCGAGTACTTTGTGCTCCGTATCGTCAATCTGGATGTCCCGCCACAGCACCACGTGGTCTTTGGCGCGGAAATAGTCGATGCTGTCGCTCCACATCTCCTGTTTCTCGGTCAGCACATAACCGTTGCGCGTAACCCGGTAAAGCGTATCGGCCTTGTCGTACGCGCCCCGGTCGGCATAGAGGTAGTCGCCGTCCTTGTTCCAGATGTTGGTATTCTCGAAGAAAAAAGCGTTGTCGGTGGCCATGTTGTAGACCACCGAGTCGCCCTTGAGTTCGTATTCGTCGTTACGCATCTCGACGCGGTCTACGCAAACGAGATCCTTGGTGTTGGCATAATAGTAGCCGCGCACCGATTCGAGCCGGTTGTCCCGGTTTATCAGCACGCCACCGTCGGCGAACTGGCCGATATTCTCCTTCGTGTTGAAGACAAACCGGTAGGTATAGAGCGTGGCATCGCCGTCGACGACCTTGACGATGTCGGAATAGACCCGTGCCTCGTTCAGCTCGCCGTTGTATTCGGCGCGGTCGCCGTAAATATAGGTCGTATTCTTGTTGATGAGGACATTGCCGAAGAACTCGATCCGCATGTCCGAATAACGCACGGCACTGTCGCACGTAATGACAGCGCCGTTATGCTGCGCGGCGAAATTGCCGACCAGGAAGATCACCGAGTCGCCGGGGGCTATGGGGTCCATGTTGTCCGACTTCAGGTCGATGAGTTTCTTCTCGGGCTCGGGCTCCTGGCCGGGTGCCTGCATCCCGCTGCGGGCGAAAATCACACTGCCCGCAGCCAGCACGACGGCAGCTATGGTAAAGAGCCTGCGCACGGTTTATTTCACCCAGCTTTTATTCTCGAACTCCCCGTCGCGGAATTCGGGGGCGATGTAAACGTACATGGCGTCGATCTTCTTGGTCAGCCACTCCTTGAACACCCGCTCCTGCTTGGCATTGAGCGCCATCTCCTCCAAGCGGAGATAGTCTTCGTTGAGCGACGCGACATGCGTGGGAATGATCTCCACCAGTTTGACGATCTTGGCCAGCTGGTTGCCCATGATGTCCTCGGTCAGGAATGCAGGCGAAATCTCGCCCGGTTTGAGGCGGATCAAGGCATTGTAGTCGTCAAGTGCACCGAAGTGCGCGAAATCCTCACGCAGGAACTTCGTCACGGTGAGCTTCGCCTCGAAGGCATTGAAACGCTCCAGAATGTCGTGGTTCGAGACGATACCGCCGTTCATCTTCGACGTGGCGTCGTCGGAGAACTGGAGGGCGGCCTTGTCGAACGAGAGGGAATCCTTGCGTATCTGGTTGGCGATGCTGTCCAGGAACACGACCCCTTCGTTGAGCTCGTCCATCGTATAGACCGGGCGCAGCAGGATATGGCGGAAATGGTAGAGGCTGCCGCGCTTGTCGAGCAACTGGATGATATGCTGTCCGTAGCGGGTCTCGACGACCTCCGATATCTGCCCCGGCTTCATGTTCTCGAGGGCGTCGGCGAACGGTGCTTCCAGTCCGTTGAGCTCGGTGGGATCCATCTCGCCGCCGCGCATCATCGTCCCGGGATCCTGCGAATACATGCGTGCCAGGTTCTCGAATTTCGCCTTGCCGGTAATGATCCGTTCGCGCATGTCGAGCAGGCGCTCGCGCGTGCGCTGCTTGGCCTGCGTGATCGACTTGGGGAAACGGGTGATCTGGGCGTAGACATACTGTTCGGCCACGGTCGGCAGGCTGTCCTTGTCGATCGACTTGTAGAAATGCTCGACCTCGCCGGGAATGACCGATACCTTGCTCACGACCTCGCTCTGCATGGAAGAGGCATACGACTGCTCCTCATAGCGCTGGCGCATGTTCTCGCGGATGCTGAAAATGGCCATGTGGTGCTTGGCCTCGAGTTTGGGGATCGACCCCTCGGTTTCGATCATGTTCTGAATCTGCTGTTCCACATGCGTGGCGATGTCGCCCGCATTGATCTTCACCGAGTCGATCTGCGCCTGGTTGAAGAGCAGTTTCTGGGTCATCAGTGCCTCGAGCGCCTCGTTCATCGGATCACGGTCGGAGG
>OGJV01000953.1_pt1 | contig 14107 bp, 9 predicted proteins | sample 1572271 | NCBI WGS metagenome assembly OGJV01 (sample SAMEA2582107, study PRJEB24529) | metagenome | biome: Human gut stool | place: China | collected 2011
ATTTACAAAGAGGGACTCTTGCGTTACAAACGGGACTCTCATTCTACATTTCACCAATATAGTTTGTATTATAGTACTTTGAGAATGAAATTGCAATTATTAAGTCTGTATTTTGATACTTTTAGTTTTCAAACCGGCGCAATATCTTTCTGATATGTAATCCAGCCATTTGAACATATTTACACAAGATATATGTTGCTCCGGCACGAGTAAGGGGGTTGCCCTGCCGATTTACAAAAAATGCTCTGTCTAACCTTTCTGGCGCTGACAGACTAATTGTATGTTGGACTGCCCGTTGCTTCAAGCAACGCATATTAACATTCAAGGCTTTTGTCTCGATTTTGAGCTGAAATATGTGTATTGTTTAACTCGAATACAGAAAAGGACGATGTCCGATAATTTCAGACACCGCCCTTATAAATTCTGTTGTATCGCCTGTAATTATGCGATTTTTTAGGCTCTGCACCGTTTCAAGCACCATTTGGTGTAAATTTGGTGTATTTGTGTATTTTCAGAGCTTTTTCACAAATGAAGTACATCCCGTTTTGTAAGATAAAACGGTACTTCTTAATAGAGCTTTGCACCTGCCGGAATGTGGTCATCTACCATCAGAAGGTTTAGTCCTTCGTGACCGTCTTCCTCGTGTACTGCTGAAATCAGCATACCCTCGGAATCAATTCCCATCATCTTTCTCGGTGGCAGGTTCACGATAGCGATTGCTGTCTTACCAACCAGTTCTTCCGGCTCGTAATACTCGTGAATACCGCTTAAAATCACACGGTCTTTGCGTTCTCCGTCATCTAATGTAAACTTCAGAAGCTTCTTTGACTTCGGTACTGCTTCACAAGCTAAAATTTTAACTGCACGGAAATCAGATTTTGCAAATGTATCGAAATCTACCATTTTTTCAAAGATTGGCTCAATCTTCACATTAGAGAAATCAATCTTTTCAGACTCAGTTTTTACATTTTTTTCAGGTGCTTCAGAAGCTGTATTATTTACATCATTTTTCTTATTTACACCATCTAATGACTTCATTGTCGGGAAGAGCAAAACATCCCTGATTGCCTGCGAATCTGTAAGCAACATTACCAGACGGTCAATACCATAACCGATACCACCCGTTGGCGGCATACCAATCTCCAAAGCATTCAGGAAATCCTCATCTGTGTGCTCTGCTTCGTCATCACCTGCGGCTGCATTTGCGTCCTGTGCGGCGAAACGCTCACGCTGATCGATCGGATCGTTCAGCTCGGAATATGCATTACACATCTCCCATGTATTGATGAAGAGCTCGAAACGCTCTACCTTGCTTGGATCCGAAGGCTTCTTCTTCGTCAGTGGAGAAATCTCGATTGGATGATCCATGATAAATGTTGGCTGGATCAGCTTCTCCTCGCAGAACTCCTCGAAGAACAGGTTGATAATATCACCCTTCTTATGACGATCCTCGTATGCGATATGATGCTCGTCAGCCAGCTTCTTCGCCTCTGCATCATCTGCTACCTGATCAAAATCAATACCTGTATATTTCTTGATCGCGTCATTCATCGTCAGGCGCTCAAACGGCTTACCAAAGTCGATCTCAATACCATTGTAAGAGATCTTTGTGCTGCCACATACCTTCTCAGCCAGGTAACGGAACATAGACTCTGTCAGTTCCATCATGCCCTCGTAATCAGTATACGCCTGATACAGCTCCATCAATGTGAATTCCGGATTGTGGCGGGTATCCACACCCTCGTTACGGAATACACGACCGATCTCAAATACTCTTTCCAGTCCGCCAACAATCAGTCTCTTCAGATATAATTCCAGAGAGATACGAAGCTTTACATCCTCATTTAATGCATTGTAATGTGTCTCGAATGGTCTTGCTGCGGCACCACCTGCATTCGATACGAGCATTGGTGTCTCAACCTCCATGAAATCACGGTCTGCAAGGAAATTACGAATCTCCTTCAGGATCTGGGAACGCTTGATGAACACTGCCTTGCTTTCCTGATTCATGATCAGATCCACATATCTCTGACGATAACGCATATCCGTATCGGTCAGTCCGTGGAACTTCTCTGGAAGAATCTGCAAGGACTTTGACAGAAGTGTCATCTCCTCCGCATGAATGGAAATCTCTCCCGTCTTTGTACGGAATGCATATCCCTTCACACCATAAATATCTCCAATATCAGACTTCTTGAAATCTGCATAGCTTTCTTCGCCGATCTGGTCTCTTGCAACATAGACCTGAATATTTCCCTTCAAATCCTGAATGTTACAGAAAGATGCCTTACCCATAACACGCTTGAACATCATACGTCCGGCAATACTTACATGAATCGGAGAGCCATCCATGATTGTTCTTCTCTCATTGTAATCGTTTGCCAGAACTTCCTTCTTCTGCTCGTCATCCAGCCCCTCTACATCCGGTGTTGGTCTGCCTGCCAGAAGCTCTGCTTCATGCGCAATGTAAGTTTCCTTTACATCTTCACTGTGATTTGTCACATCATATTTCGTAATCTCAAATGGATCTTTTCCTGCTGCCTGCAGCTCTGCGAGCTTGTCGCGACGCACCTGCAACAGCTTGTTTGTATCCTGCTGCTTATTCTCTGCCACTTTTTAACTCTCTCTTTCTTATCGAATATCCAAAATACGGTAATCAAAGTTTCCGTCTGGTGCTTCCACTGTGACTGTCTCGCCTACACGTTTCTTCAAAATAGCCATGCCAAGTGGAGATTCATTGGAAAGCTTTCCTTCCAGAATATTGGACTCAGTAGAACCAACGATCTTGAATGTATTTACCTCATCCATATCGATATCCAGAATAGATACCTCAGAACCAAAGTTTACAACACCCTGCTCTACTTCTTCTTCGTCAGCAACCTCTGCATACTTCAGGATCTTCTCGATTTCTTCGATGCGAGCCTCGATATCTCTCTGCTCGTCCTTTGCAGCATCGTACTCGGCGTTCTCTGACAAGTCTCCTTGCTCTCTTGCTTCTTTGATCTTCTGTGCAATTTCCTGACGTCTATTTACCTTTAGGTCCTGTAACTCGTCCTCTAACTTACGAAGACCTTCTCTAGTCAACAGATTTTTCTTCTCAGCCATCTCTATTTTCCTTTCTTTCACGACATACTTGCCCAGACTTCTTCCGAGCATACATGCTTGAATTATATCGGATATTCCATCATATGTCAAACGTGATTTCTACTGTTTTACCAATATTTTTCTCCCTTTGTGTGCCGCTTATTGTGCCAAAAATCCGCAAAGCCATTTCTGACCTTGCGGATTCACATTTTTCTTTCCACTATTATTTCGCTTTACAACATCCGATTAGTGATGAAACAGACGGATTCCTGTAAATGCCATAACCATATCGTACTTGTCTGCACACTCAATTACAAGATCATCACGTACAGAACCACCCGGCTGTGCGATATACTTCACACCGCTCTTCTTTGCACGCTCTACATTATCAGAGAACGGGAAGAATGCATCGGAACCAAGGGTTACGTCGGTATTTCCATCGAGCCATGCACGCTTCTCCTCGCGTGTAAATACCGGTGGCTTTACCTTGAAACGCTTCTGCCATTCGCCCTCGCGAAGTACATCCTCATACTCATCACCGATGTAAACATCGATTGCATTGTCACGGTCTGCACGTCCAAGTGAATCTACAAACTGCAGATTCAGAACCTGTGGTGCCTGACGGAGATACCAGTTATCTGCCTTCTGTCCGGCAAGTCTTGTACAATGTACACGGGACTGCTGTCCGGCACCGATACCGATTGCCTGTCCGTTCTTTACATAGCATACAGAGTTTGACTGTGTATATTTCAGAGTGATCAGAGCAATCTTCATATCGTTCTTTGCAGATTCTGGAAGATCCTTGTTCTTTGTCACAATGTTTGAAAGCAGTTCATCGTTGATTGGAAGCTCATTTCTTCCCTGCTCAAATGTGATGCCATATACCTGCTTATGCTCGATTGGAGCTGGTACATATGAAGGATCAATCTGAATAATATTGTAATTACCCTTTTTCTTCTGCATCAGAAGCTCAATTGCCTCATCTGTGTAACCCGGTGCGATCACACCATCGGATACCTCACGCTTGATCAGTCTTGCTGTATCCTTATCACACACATCAGAAAGTGCAATGAAATCACCGAACGAAGACATACGATCGGCACCTCTGGCTCTCGCGTAGGCACATGCCAGTGGAGAAAGCTCGCCGAGATCGTCTACCCAGTAGATCTTTGCCAATGTATCATCAAGCGGAAGTCCCACAGCCGCACCTGCCGGAGATACATGCTTGAAGGAAGTTGCTGCCGGAAGTCCAGTTGCTTCTTTCAGCTCCTTTACAAGCTGCCAGCCGTTAAATGCATCCAAAAAGTTGATATAACCCGGCTTGCCATTGATCACCTTGACTGGAAGCTCGCTTCCATCCTCCATGTAGATACGAGATGGTTTCTGATTCGGGTTACATCCATACTTAAGCATAATTTCGTTTGCCATGATTTTTCATCCTCCGCTTTCTTAGACTCTGTCGTATTTATTGATAATCTTTGATGTTGCCTTACCTGTCTCGATATCGATATAGCGAACAAACAAAGATACCTTGTTATCCTCATTCAAAGAGTTCCACAGCATATCGGTAAATGCATCCACATCATCCGGGATTGCAACCAGCTTCGGCTCACCCTCAAAGCTTGGAAGTGGATTGCCATCACCCATATAGGTGTGAATGAAATGTCCGGTTCCCGGAAGTGGATTTGTATAAGAGAATGTAAATCTCTCACAGCAATCCGGATTTCCGTCTGCGGATTTTAAGATGGACATTGCATAATTATACGAACCATTTTCCACATGCATGATACCGGAAATACGTGGTGTATAATTTGGTGCATCATCCTCATATTCTCGCGTGCGTAAAGACTGCTCAAATGTCTGCTGCTTATCCATCAGCTCGTAAATCGTATCGGTCTGATCTCCATTTGTCACAATCGTCTTGTTGCCTAATACACGCACTGGTGCATAGATGATCAGATGTGGATCAGTCAGCTTGGAAGGATCTGCTGCCTCTGTTCTTATGCCATCCTCTGTCTCTGTAAATACACGGTTCCGTGAATTCACGCTGCGTCCCATAATGAAATATGCAGTTACCGCTTTCTTGCCATCCTGTGACTTTCCAATCACGATACCTCTGCCCGGGTACGCGTTACCCTTCAATTCTTCTTCCAATGAAATCATCTTCACGCTCTTCGCTCCTCCTCTTGTTTTGTTAATATCCATGTCGATTGCGAACACCCACTATCATGTAAGAGTTGTACAGAATATACAATTCTATGCAGACGCGCTCTCGCTCAGTTCAGCACATAACAGACACTAAACTCCCTGCACCTTCATACTTCCGGTGCAGCTCGTTAAGTGCTGATGTGCTTCAATGGTCTGCATATGAATTGATATATCTGTACAACTCAATCCACATAATTCTGCTTCGCAATCGCCAATCTACTCTTTCAAATACACAATCCGTTGTCGCTCAGGTTACCTTGTGGGCCAAGTTAGTCAGCGCCGTTGGTAACATCCCCGCTTCCATCTAAGGAAATCGGGTTACCAAGTACAGTCGGCTCCGGTTTGATAAATGTCATAACAAAGTCCTTGCTGATTGCCAGATACTCGCGGATATTCCGGATGGTCTGTCCACCGTAGTTAATCGGTGCTGCCGCCACTCCATATGCATCCATACCGAGATTCTTGGCATTGTAGACCGCACGTGTCAAATGATATTTCTGCGTGACGATCACAACTTTTTCCGCGCCAAAGATTGCTCTGGCACGGTACATACTCTCATAAGTAGAAAATCCCGCATGATCCAGGAAAATATCCTCCGACGGAACGCCCTGCTTGATCGCATAGTTCTTCATGACACTGACTTCGTTATAATATTCGCTGCCGTGGTCACCACTCATCAGTATCTTCGGTGCACAGCCTGCCTTGTAAAGTGCAATCCCCTCATCCAATCGATCCCGCAACATCGGACTCGGTGTATCTCCATTCTTTACAGATGCCCCTAGAATGATAATACAATCCACATCCGAAAGTGCAGTTGCGTCCTCCTCTTTCAGCAGACGGGGATTCACATCATGTTTAACATAGATATAGATTCCTGTCAACCCAAGAAGGATCAGCAGCGCACACGCAATCAGGAACACAAATATATTCCTGATTGCCCGCACAAATCCGCCTTTTTTCTTATCTGCTTTTTTCTTACTCATATTTTTCTGCCATTATTTCGTCGTCTTTTTTTCTGTGGAAGTCTTAGTTGCTGCCGGTTTCTTTGCTATGGCTGGCTTCTTATCTACATAATCATACTTGAATACCATCATGGAAAGCGGTGCGATATCAATACTGATTGCATATGGCATACGGTCGCACTTCTCTTCAAATGCCTTTACCTTACCATTCTTCGTACCGGAACCACCATAGATCTTCGCATCGGAATTGATGATCTCCTCGTACTCAGTCAGACAAGGAACACCAATCCAATAATCCTTACGCTCTACCGGAACGAAATTGCATACGAACAACAACTGATCCTTCACCGTCTTTCCACGACGCACAAACGCGATAATACTTGTATTTGCATCATCGACCTTGGTCCACTCGAATCCCATCTGATTGTTGTCATTGTAGTAGCATGCGTCATAGGTTGTATACATATGGTTCAGATCTGCCACCCATTTCTGCATCTTCTTATGCAACGGTTGATCTAATAAGAACCAGTCAAGACTTCTTGCCTCACTCCACTCTCGAAGCTGTCCGAACTCCTGTCCCATGAACAAAAGCTTCTTGCCCGGATGTCCATACATAAATCCATAAGCCGTACGCAGGTTTGCGAACTTATCCTTCTCGACGCCCGGCATCTTATTGAGCATGGAGCACTTGAGATGTACCACCTCATCGTGTGAAATCACAAGCACATAATTCTCTGCATATGTATATGACAGGCTGAATGTCAGTCGGTTGTGATTAAATGAACGGAAATACGGATCCATCTTCATATACTCTAAGAAGTCATTCATCCATCCCATATTCCACTTGTACAGGAAGCCAAGTCCCTTCATGCTTGCCGGTGCTGTGACACCTGCCCATGCCGTAGACTCTTCCGCAATCAGGAACGCGCCCGGATTGCGCTCTTCCATAACCGTATTGATCTTGCGGAGCAGTTCGATTGCATCGTAATTCTCATTTCCGCCGTCTTTATTCGGCAGCCACTGTCCATCCTGTTTTCCGTAATCCAGATACAACATAGAAGCGACCGCATCCACACGCAATGCATCCACATGGAATTTCTCCACCCAGAACAACGCATTGGCTGTTAAGAAGTTAGAGACCTCATTTCTTCCAAAATCAAAGATATAGGTTCCCCAGTCCGGATGTTCGCCGCGTCTTGAATCCGGATGCTCATAAAGCGGCATGCCATCAAATCTTCCAAGTCCGTGCGCATCTCTCGGGAAATGTGCCGGTACCCAGTCTAAGATCACACCGATGCCGTTTGCATGCATATGATCTACAAAATACATGAAATCCTCCGGCGAGCCATAACGGCTGGTCGGCGCATAATAATTCGTTACCTGATATCCCCATGATCCATCAAATGGATACTCTGCAATACCCATCAGCTCGACATGGGTGTATCCCATCTTCTTTACATAATCGCAGAGCATCTTTGCAAGCTCACGGTAGGTATAGAATCCAAAATCTGAATCCTCAATTTTCTTCTTCCACGAACCGAGGTGGCACTCATAAATTGCCATCGGCTTTTTCAGCTCGGTCTCACGCGTCTGCTGCTTCCGGTTCTCGATCCAGTCCGTATCCTTCCACTTATATCCGGTCAGATCCGCAACGACATTCGCATTGTCCGGTCTTACCTGACACTGGTTTCCATATGGATCTGCCTTGTATAAGATTTCACCGTCTCTTGTCAGAATCTGATATTTGTAGACAGCCCCCGGAGCTACATCCGGGATAAACAGCTCATAGATACCGGAGGTCTGCATCATCTGCATCGGGTTGAGTGCGCCATCCCACATGTTAAAATCACCTACGACACTGACACGTCTCGCATGTGGTGCCCATACTGCGAAGTATGTTCCCTTCACACCATCGATCGTCATCGGATGCGCACCAAACTTTTCGTAGACATCATAGTGCTTGCCCTCTGCAAAAAGATATGTGTCAAACTCTGTGATCTGTGAGTCAAACGCGTATGCATCGGCAGTCACAACCGTTGTGCCATCCTGATAGGTTGTCTCGATGCGGTATTTTGTTCCCTTATATTTCTTCTTTGCACTGTAAAATCCATAGAAGCCCTCTGCCAGACATTCCATCTCCTCACGGTTTTTGCCTGTCGGAGATACGACGCAGACTTTCTCTGCATATGGACGATATACGGTGATCACCTGTCCATCGCCATAAACATGGTTTCCGAGCAGATGCTTCGGTGCATTGATAACCCCATTTTTCAATTCATCGTACAAAATCCAGTTTACCCAATCTTCCAGTCGTTTGTTCATATTTTGTAACCCTCCTTAAAAATATCCTTCTCTAAATCTAAAACCGGTGTGGCCGCCCCGCCAGACGGACACACACACGAATCATCACAAACACAAAAATCTCCGCTGCAACTATGCCAAGATATAGCAACGCCAGATTCCTTGCAAAGGTTTCCGGCAGAATCTTACACAGCACATCTCCGGAAGAAAAATAACCATAATCGCCACGGAATATCATATTCCGAAGTCCTGCATAGACCTCTCTTTTTGATGTCACGATCCGCAGCATCAAAAGCGCCACCAGACACGCGCCGCCTGCACTTCCATAAAAACACGGCATCGTCTCCCGCCTGCGCCAAAGCCTGCGAAAACTGTATATCATCCCAGCCAGCGATGCAATGGATAAAATCCATGCGAACCGGTAATACCCTTTCAATCGGTTCAGCTGATGCACATTTTCGTCCGATAATTCATATCCTGCAATCCTGTATTTTCCTGTAAAAAAGCGACAATACGAATCTGCAATCTGTCCGTAGTAAAGCTCTGCCTCTGCCTTGCTGATCTCCACGGTCACACCGTTACGGTAGTCCGTCGAAGACAGCCGGTACACACTTCGGTTAAACGCCAGCAGACACACAGCAAAGCTCAAAATAAACACCGCAATGCAGACACTCGCCAGCCATTGAAACTTTCTATATTCTTCTCTTTTCATAATAATTGATTACTATCTTTTTCCTGTAAAATCTTAAAAACCTATAAGCTTATTTATTTTACCATTTCCGCCCTGCAAAGTAAAGAAACCATTTTATAAATGCGTCCAATATCGCTGGAATTCTGCGTCATTTTTGCCTTGCGTCATATGCTGTTTTCCTCTATAATAATAGTAGTTTTTTATACAGCATGAGGTGGTGGGGCGATAATGGCATCAAGCAATTTTGTAAATGGAAATGACGTGGCTACATTTGTCTTGGAGACAGATGCACCATACAATATTTTAGACTTTGACCAGGGGCTTTGTACAATGACCGGATACTCTCCGCGTGAATTGTCCAAGAAGATCTGTACCCTGGATAATCTGTTATATGTGGAGGATTTCACAGAAGTGATCGCCTCCATGAACTATCAGTTAAGTATCTCGAATCTGATCAGTATCCAGCATCGGATCGTGACGAAGAGCGGTACGGTGCTTACGGTTCTTTGCAATGGACAGGCATTTTCTTTGAACGATGGTCGTGACGTATTACAGTGCGTTTTTACCGATATCACGAATCTGGAAAATGCAGCGAACGAGACCGTCCGTGCCAAGACCGATCTGGAGATTTTCGCAAATACCGTTCCGAGCGGCGTGAGCAAGCATCTGCTCGACAACAATCTCTCTCTTTTATGGGCAAATAATTTCTTTTATGATATGTGTGGCTACTCTGAGCATGATTACAAGGAGAAGTTCGGCAAGAGCACACTGCAGCTCGTATTGAGTGAGGATCTGGCGCTTGTGATTGACGCACTCGCTGACCTGACGGAAAACGAGGAGAATTCCAAGATCATGAACTTCCGTATCCAGTGTGCGGATGGCAATATCAAATGGGTCAATGCAGTCATCGCCCGCTCCGGTTCCGAGGAACAAGGCTTCCCGGTTGTAAACCTCGTTATGTCAGATATTACAAGTCTGAAGATTGCAGAGACAAAGGCAATGCTTGAAGAGCAGAAATATCTGATCATCTCTGATATCTCTGAGGAACTTCCTTACGAATATGATATTGCAACCGATACGATCACCTTTGCCGAGAAGTTCAACCATATCTTTGAAGGTGAATCTGTGATTGAGAACCCGACCGAAAATATGCTCAAGATGGGACTCGTCTCTTACGATACACAGTCCGCGATCGAGGAGCTGTTTTATCTGGCAAAAGCCGGCACAGAATATCATTCGACAGAGTTCAAATTAAATACGAAAAATGGTGGTTTCCAGTGGTACTTCTCCACATTCTCCACCATCTACGACGAGGAGGGAACGCCGCTTCGTGTCGTTGGTCTGCTCCGGAATATCCATGCCCAGAAGGTGGAACAGCAAAAGCTTCTGATCCGTGCAGAGACCGATCAGATGACCGGACTTTACAACAAGGCGACAACCGAGAGCAAAATTCAAGCATCCCTGCGTGAACTAAACGGAAACAGCTATCAGGTTCTGATGTTGGTCGATATTGATGATTTCAAGAAGATCAATGATACATTTGGACATTTGAAGGGTGACGAAGTCATCGTCGACATTGCAAAGGCGCTGCAGGAATTCAAAGGCGATTACGGCATTGCCGGGCGTCTCGGCGGCGACGAATTCTGCGTATTTTTATCCAATGTGTTAGATACCCAGCTTGCAAGCGAAAAAGCCGTTATGATCGCCGATCGTCTGCGTGAGCTGTACCAGCACGATTGCAAGGTCACACTCAGTATCGGTATCGCCGCAACGAACCAGCAGATTCCATATAACGTCCTGCTGGAAAATGCAGATACTGCCCTGTATCAGGCGAAGTTAAACGGCAAAAACGGCTACTTCTTCTATGCCGATGATATGGAACGTGGGAAGTACGAAAATGATCGTTCCGAGCCGACAGCAAAAGAAACAGGAACCTCTGCTCTTCTGGATTCCCTGCTTTCTACACTGTTTGCCAGCACCAACACCTACACTGCGATCGAACAGGCAATGGCAATCGTAGGCGAGCACTACGCCATCGACAAGATCAGCATCTGGGAATACAGCTACAACAAGAGCTTCGTTGACTGTACGCATCAATGGTGCAAAAAGGGAATCAACAACGATATGACGCTCCGCCAGCATACGCCTGCTGCGATTCTGGAGGAATTATCTGCGATGGGAACGGACGGCATTACCTATTCCTCCGATACATCTTTGATCAAGACAAACACCGCAAGCATGAACCCGTATGCGGAAGGCATCCGCAAGCTCATGCAGTGCGATATCAATACAAACGGCAAACGGATTGGCTTTATCAGCTTCTATTCCATGGACAAAGACGTCACATGGAACGCGCAGACATTGACCGCATTTAAGCAGATCTTCCGCCTGTTCGGAGAAGCGATCAAGACAAAACAGGCAAACCGCGCGATGTCATTGCTGCGAGATGACACGATCAAGGCGTTTGATCTCGTACAGAATCCGATGGTCGTTGTCGACAAGGATTCCTACGACGTCATGTATTTCAACGAATGTGCGCGGGAATATTTCCCAAAACTTGCTTTAAACAGCAAATGCTACACCTGCCTGCAGCAGGAAAGCGGGCCTTGCCGTGATTGTCCGGTACATAAGATCTCTGACAGTAATCCGACTGTTGGCTGCATCAAGCACAATCGCACGCTCGACGAGCCGCTGGATGTCCATATGACAACGATCAACTGGAGTTCCGGCAGCCATACATTTTTGATTTCAACCTCCGCACACAAGGAGACAAAGGCAGAACAGCTCCGCAAGGAACTCGAGCAGAACATCAACATCGAAAAACGCATTGCCGAGGCTTCTTACCGCGATATTGTAACCGGATATGGAAACTTCGAGAAGTTCAAGGTCGATGCACAGGCAATCTTAAACGACAACCCGGACACCGATTATGTTATGTTCTACTTTAACATCAAGAACTTCAAATACATCAACGAAACCTATGGTCATAATGTGGGCGATCAGACGCTCAAGGCAGTCGCAGATGTATTGAACAAATATATGCAGGAAGGTGAGACATTTGCCCGTGTCATCAGCGATACTTACATCATGCTGATTCACTACAAGGCAGAAGATCAGTTTATGTCCATCTTCAACAACATCAAGGCAGAGGTGCATGATGCATGCCTTGCCATTCAGGATCGGTTCGTCGTAGACTTCACGACCGGAATTCTTATCATCGACGAAACAATGCACAGCTACAGCATCAACCGCTTAGTCGACCGCGCAATGATGGCTGGCAAGTCCATCGATGCTTCAACCGGCGTATCGTATGCATTCTATGATGACGAATACCACAAGAAGGTATTGAACGATGCACAGCTTGAGAACAGCATCCACGGTGCCCTTGAGAACAACGAATTCTGTGCATATGTACAGCCAAAGTACGATATTGCATCGAAGAGCCTGATCGGTGGAGAACTTCTGGTGCGCTGGTTATCTCCTTCCAAGGGATTTTTGGAACCGGCAGCCTTTATCCCATCCTTCGAGAAGAACGGTTTCATCTATCAGATCGACTGTTTCATGCTCGAGCAGGCTTGTAAGTCCATCCGCCGGTATCTCGATTCCGACATCTACGTCATTCCGTTCTCCGTGAACCTGTCACGGGTAACGCTGGCGCATCCGGACTTCCTGTCAAAAGTACAGGAGATCGTCGAGAAGTACTACATTCCACATCATTATCTGGAATTCGAAATCACCGAGAGTATTTTCTCTGAGAATTACTCACAGATGATCGATGTGTTGAACAAGCTGAAATCGATGGATTTCATCATCAACATGGACGATTTTGGAACTGGCTACTCTTCCCTTACACTGCTCAAGGATCTGCCGATCGATGTCATCAAGCTTGACCATGATTTCTTGTCCCGGTCAACGACAAACGACAAAAATGCAATCAGCATCCTGCGCAGTATCATCGAGATGGCACACACCCTCGATATCCGCGTTGTCAGCGAAGGCATCGAGACTGTCGAACAGCTGGAAATGCTCAGTTCCATCAACTGTGAAATCGGTCAGGGCTTCCTGTTTGCAAAACCTATGCCAATCGCAGATTACGATAAGATGATCCAGGACTATTCTGCAAGCTAAAATTTAGGTTTTTACGGGTTTTTTCATCAAAAAGTATTGACAGAAAAATGGCTTTTTGCTATTCTATGGTTTGTGTGTGAACACAATTAGAAATTTTCACTGGTCCAATCTGTCTAGTGGTGTGGACGGATTGTTCGTGTCTTGACCAAAGTGATAATTATATAAACTTAAACTATTATAATATTTTATGGAGGTGTCAGGTTTGGCTAATATCAAATCCGCAAAAAAAAGAATCCTGGTAACTGAGCCCAGAACTGCAAGAAACAAAGCAATCAAATCTAAGGTTAAAACAGCTGTAAAAAAAGTAGAGACAGCTGTAGCTGAGAAGAATGTAGAGGCTGCTAAGGCTGCTCTTCACACAGCAATCGTTGAGATTTCCAAAGCTGGAAGCAAGGGTGTTTATCACAAGAAAACAGTTTCCAGAAAGATCGCTCGTCTTTCCAAAGCTGTTGACTCTATCGCTTAATTATAAATAGAGAATAGAATTTTCAGGCGCATCTGCTACCGTCATGGCAGATGCGCCTTTTGTTATATATCAGGAAAATACTTTCCTGATATAAAAAAAAGAGAGGCCTCTCAACCTCTCTCACAAATCATCTCTTTATCTGAAGCAAACACATAAGGACTACGCCCAGAATCAGACCACCGAGAAAACAGACAATATATCCAAGAACCACCTTTCGATTTCCCCTTTCACAGCTTGTCTTCCTGATGTCATTATATGAAGCTTTCT
>OGJV01000955.1_pt1 | contig 14101 bp, 10 predicted proteins | sample 1572271 | NCBI WGS metagenome assembly OGJV01 (sample SAMEA2582107, study PRJEB24529) | metagenome | biome: Human gut stool | place: China | collected 2011
AGAAGTTCTTGCGCTTGCGGAAAATCTGGCGGAAAGGGAAGGAGATGGAACTTGGATCGATACCTGCCGAGGCAATCTGATAGATAAGTGGAGGGAATTGATGGAAGTTGTTCTTGTCAATCAACACCACCTGCAGGTTTGCCTTGCTGAGGTCTTCTGCCAAACGAAGACCACCGAGTCCGCCACCTACGATAACAACTCTCTTCAACTGATTTCTCTTGATATTAATACTCATAACTACTGCTGTTTGTTTGGAATTACTAAATACATATATTTGCTGAAAATTCTATTTTTAGAAGGCATATAGCCTAGTCATCGCTGAAAATTCGACTGCAAAGGTACAACTTTTTTATGAGGTGGCAAAGGAAAAGGTAGAAAATCATTCTGCAATCTGATGAATCACATAGGTAACCACGCCCCAAATCATGAATCGGTTGGTCTCATCTACCCGGATAGGGGAGAAGTTTTTGTTCCATGGGATGAGCCAGCCGAAGGCACCGCTCTCATCCATCTTGAATTGCTTGATGGTGAATTCGCCATCCACGAAGGCGATGACGAAGTTGCCGTTGGATGGCTCTATCTGCCTGTCTACGATGGCTAGGTCGCCGTCGAGAATGCCTGCATCCTGCATGCTGTCGCCCGAAACACGTACATAGAAGGTGGCCTCACGATGGCGAACCAGAATATCGTTGAGGTCTATCTCTCCCTCCATATAGTCTTGTGCCGGCGAAGGGAAGCCTGCCTTTACGCTTTGCTCTGCCAGCGGAATCGGCATCTTGGCTCCGAATTCCGCAGGGTGAAATGTCAGTCTTATCTTGTTATCGTTATTCTTGTTCATCTTGTTTCCTTATTTATTTTCTTAGTTTATGGAGCCCATTTTTAGAAAGAGGCTCATTCTGAATCTCATTGAGTTTTCACTTTCAGAATCTCATGAATATCCGTGGTAAACCGCTTCGACATATATTCCCGTTTCAAGTCGAATCGGCAACCATTTCCTTGTACAGCTTGACGGATGATTCCATAGCCATTCTTCCGGTTGATGGCATCGATGGCCTCCATCAGCGCTTTTTGCTTGCTTCGGTCGATAGGGTCGAAGAGGTCTTGCTGGCGAGGACTGTCGGGCGAGATTTGCCACAGGATGACGCCTGCTTTCTTGAAATTAAATGACATTCCTGGTCGGTCGGGTCTGCTGTCAGCCATTGGTTTGGGATATCTGGCTCTGAGGATAGTGAGTGCGGCGCCCACGATTTCATTCTGAGCATTGGTGGCGATGGGCAGGGTGAGGGAATCGTGGATGGTGTATTCCGGCACGTTTTCGTTGAATCTTGAAGTCCAGGCAAACACCGTGATTCCCTGGCACACGCTGCCCTGATGTCGCAGCTTTTCGGCGCAGCGCACGGCGAAATTAGCCACGGCTTCTTCTACCACATCCTTATCGCTGATGCCTTCACCGGCAAAGCTCCGACTGGTGCAGATACTCTTCTTCTGCGGCAGTTCCTCGATGCTGATGCAGCTTTCGCCATTCAGTTCCTTCCACGTTCTCATCGTGGTGATGTTGAAATGACTGCGCACCCAACTCTCTTTTTTATCAGCAAACTGAGCTGCAGTTCGGATACCCATATAATCTAATTTTCGGGCAATCTGTCTTCCGATTCCCCATACATCTTCTATCGGGAACAGCGACAAAGCCTTGTGTCTCCGTTCATCCGTATCAATGAGACAGCAGCCCTGATAGCCCTTGTATTTCTTGGCGAATTTGGAACCGATTTTCGCTAGGGTTTTCGTTTCTGCGATTCCGATGGAGATAGGGATTCCCACGGCTCGTAGCACATCGGCAGAAATCCTGGCGCCGTATTGTTGGAGGAGGAAATCATCTGTGACGGAAGAAAGGTTTTCCACCTCGAAAAAGCATTCGTCTATGGAGTACTGGTCGATGTGCGGCGAGTAGTGCGAGAGCATCGACATTACCCTGTTGGAGAGTGAGCCATAGAGTGTATAGTTGCTGGAGAAGATAGCCACGCCTTCAGCCTCCAGTTTTTCCTTTACCTGATAGAACGGGTCGCCCATCTTATAGCCCAGAGCCTTGGCTTCTTCAGAGCGTGCAATGACGCACCCGTCGTTGTTGCTCAAAACAACCACGGGTTTCCCTATCAGGTCGGGGCGAAACACTCGTTCGCACGAACAGTAGAAGTTATTGCAGTCGGCTAATCCTATCATTTTCTTATCTTACAAATCCTTTCGTATTGCAAAACTACAAAAAATATTCGAAACGCTAGTCTTTATCTAGGATAATTTCCCTTAAGGTTCGAAATATTTTCCCTTAAGGCTAAATATATTTTCCCTTAAGGGTAAATAAATTCAGGAAAATCATAGGATGATTAGAAAGAAAATCTCCGAAAGGCTTGGGCTTTTCGTGGATTTTTTGTAATTTTGCCTTTTAAAAAAGTAAATGCTTTCGATTTCTGAAAAATTGAATGTGTTTATAGAAGGAGTAAAAGGATTAAAAAGTTTAAAACGAAATGGTATGAAAAATATGTTGGCATTGAGCCAGGAGCGTTTCTCGGCTCGCAAGTTTACCTCCGAGGCAGTAAGTCAGGAGGATGTGGATTACATGATGGAGTGTGTGCGACTGGCTCCATCGGCAGTGAACAGACAGCCTTGGCATTGGCTCATCGTCCGCTCGGATGAGGCTAAGGAGAAACTCCAGGAGTGCTACGACCGTGAGTGGTTCAAGACAGCCCCAATGTATATTGTGGGAATGAAGAACGTGAATGAGAACTGGGTTCGCAGATACGATGAGAAGCCTCATGGAGATATTGACGTGGCAATAGCTGCCGAGCACCTCTGTCTGGCTGCCACAGAAAGAGGACTGGGCACCTGCTGGGTCTGCAATTATGATACAGACAAGATGCAGCAGTTTTTCCCTCGTGAAGGTTTCGAGGCAGTAGTGATCATCCCTCTCGGTCATATTGCCGAGGACTGACCTCATGCCGAGAAGAAGCGCAAGGAAATGAACGAGATCGTGGAAGAAATCTAAAAAACGAAGCTAATGGAAATGAACGAAGAATCCATCCTGGCATGGAACATCATAGAAAAGACCAGCGCTAACCTCTTCCTTACGGGCAAGGCAGGCACAGGTAAAACAACTTTCTTGAAACAGCTCAAGGAGAAGTCGCCTAAACGAATGGTTGTGCTTGCCCCAACAGGTATTGCCGCCATCAACGCCGGAGGAATGACCATTCATTCGTTCTTCCAGCTTCCTTTTTCGCCATATATTCCGGGTACAACCTTCGGAAGTGGCGAACAGAAACGCTATCAGTTCAGCAAACTCAAGCGAAACATCATCCGAAGCATCGACCTGCTGGTCATCGATGAAATCAGTATGGTACGCAGCGATTTGCTCGATGCCATCGACTCGGTGCTTCGCCAGTACCGCAAGCGCCACGACCTGCCTTTTGGCGGTGTGCAGCTCCTGATGATAGGCGATCTGCAGCAGTTGGCACCAGTGGTTACGGCGCAGGAAGAGCAGCTTCTGAAAGAGCATTACGATACTCCCTTCTTCTTCAGCAGCAATGCGCTGAAGCAGGTGGGCTATCTTACCGTAGAGCTCAAGAAGGTTTACCGCCAGCAGGACGAGCAGTTTATCTCCCTGCTCAATCAGATCAGGGAGAACCGGGCTTCGGATGCTACCTTGCAGGCATTGAACCAGCGCTTTATTCCCAATTTCGAACCGCCGAAGAACAGTAACTTCATCCGCCTGAATGCTAAAAATGCGCCAGCCCAGCAGATTAATGAGCAGCGGCTGGCCGCTTTGCCATCCAGGGCTTTTTCCTATACAGCAGAGGTAGAGGATAACTTCCCGGAATCATCTTATCCGGCTGATTTCATGCTCACCCTGAAGCCCGGAGCACAGGTGATGTTTATCAAGAACGACCCGCAGCACCGCTTCTATAATGGTATGATTGGTGAGGTGATCGGTGTGAAACCCGATGAAGAAGGAGATAAGATCATCGTGCGCAGCAAGGATTCTGATGAGGAGTTTGAGCTGGAGAAGATGGAGTGGGTGAATGCAAAATATACGATCAATGAGGAGACTAAGGAGATAGAGGAGACGGTAGAGGGAAAGTTCCGACAGTATCCTTTGCGCCTGGCTTGGGCGATTACTATCCACAAGAGTCAGGGTCTTACCTTCGAACACGCCATCATCGATGCTTCCCATTCCTTTACCCATGGTCAGACCTACGTGGCTCTGAGCCGCTGCAAGACCTTGGAGGGAATGGTGCTCAGTCAGCCTCTGTCTCGTGGAGCCATCATTAGCAGTCAGACGGTGGATGCTTTCAACAGTCAACTTGCTGCGCCTACCCAGGAGCAGATCAGCTATCTGGAGCAGCAATACGTGCTTCACTGCATCGGCGAACTTTTTGATTTCTATGCTATTAGCGGAAGTTACGAGCATCTGATGCGCTGCCTGGTGGAATTCTTCAACAGCAAATATCCTCGTGTGGTGAGCGAGTATCAGAAGTTGCAGGTGGTGCTGAAAAGTCTGATTGGTGTTTCGGACAAGTTCCGTCTGCAATATACCCGCATGCTTTCCCAGAATCCTGATATCCTTCAGGCAGAACTGCAGGAGCGTATTCACAAGGGTGCTGAGTATTTCTTTGATAAGATAGGTATTCTGAGCGATTTGATCAGAAAGTCGAATCTTGATACGGATAATAAGGTGGCAAAGAAACAGTTCCAGGACCGCTTCTCTGTCTTTTCTGAGGATGTGAAGTTGAAGGAACGTCTTTTGAAATACGAGCGCAGCGCTGTGTTTACGGTGACTGATTATCTGAAGAAGAAGGCGCAGTTCATGCTTCTGGATGAAATGGGCGAGGGCGCGTCTTCAAGTGCCGGTTATGGTTCTGGTAGAAAAGCCAGAAAATCGAAGAAATCGAATGAACCGAAGATTCCAACCAAGGAGGTGAGTTTCAATCTCTATCAGCAGGGTATGACTGTGGATCAGATTGCTGCAGAACGTGGCTTTACCAAAGGCACCATCATCGGTCATCTTACCTCATACGTAAAGGAAGGAAAGGTTGGATTGCGTGCGTTGATTTCTAGTGCCCACGAAAAGAAAATCCGTGAATTCATGGAGGCTCATCCCGAGATGGAGCATTTCAGCGAAATCAAGGAAGCATTGGGAACCGGCATTGATTATTACGAAATCAAACTGGTACGTGATTTAATGGAGGAGGAATAAAGGTCTTCCTCTCACCATTAAATCATTATATCTTTTTATATTGATTGATAGAACTTTCGTCGGTAAGCCCCATACGCCCTGAAAGGGCAGAAGCTCATAGCCCAGGGCACTCGCCCTGGGTTTTGTAATGGATTTAAACTTGTCGCCCTGTAAGGGCAAAAGCTTCTCTTGGCTGGTCTAGAGTTGGGCTACAGCCTTTTCCAGCTGTTGCAAAGCCTGCTTGAGAATGCTTCTAGGAGTTGCAACATTCAGTCGCATGAAGCCTTCGCCGCCAGGACCGAACATTTCACCATCATTCAGTGCCAGGTGTGCCTTGTCGATGAATAAATCGAGAAGCGCATCGTGGGAGAGATGCAGGTCTCGGCAGTTGAGCCAGACCAGGAAGGAAGCCTGTGGACGCAACGGACGAATGCCTGGAATGTGCTCGCGGCAGTAATCCTCTACGAATCGGATGTTGTCTTCTATGTAGGCAAGCATCTTCTTTCTCCATTCCTCACCCTTGCGGAAAGCGGCGATGGTGGCGATTGGAGCGAAGAGGGTTGGCTCATCCAGTTCGTTGGCACTCAGCCAAGGATAGAATTTCCTGCGGATTTCTTCGTTTGGAACGATGGCGTAGCTGCTTACGATTCCAGCAATGTTGAAGGTCTTGGAAGGAGCCTGGAAGGTGATGCTGATGTTGCGCGCCTTGTCGGAAACCGAAGCAAATGGAATGTGCTTGTGTCCGAACAGAGCCATGTCCGCATGAATCTCATCGCTGATAACGAGCAGATGATGTTCGTAGCAGAAGTCGGCAAGTCGCTGCAGGGTTTCCTTGCTCCAGGTAATACCGCCCGGATTATGAGGATTGCAGAGAATCAGGATCTTGCACTTCTCATCATAGATTTTCTCCAGGTTTTCGAAGTCCATCTCGTAATATCCATCCTCCTTCATCTTCAGCGGATTGAAGACCACCTCTCTGCCGTTGCCCTCTGGAGTGAGGCGGAATGGGTGATAAACGGGTGGCTGGATGATGACTTTTTCATCTGGACGGGTGAAGACATTCACCACGAGTCCGATACCTTTTACAATACCTGGAATGAAGCGGATCCACTCTCGCTTCACATTCCACTGGTGGTGGTCATGCACCCAGTCGATGATGCTGGGCAGATAATCTTCCGGCTCCATGGTGTAGCCGAAAAGAGAGTGTTCCAATCTTGCCTTGAGGGCATCTGTAATGAAAGATGGGGTCTCGAAATCCATATCGGCTACCCAGAGTGGCAGCAGATCATCTCGTCCCCAACGGGGCAGCAGGGCGCCATGCTTCAGGTCGTCGCTGCCCGAACGGTCTATGATCTTATCGAAATCGTACATTTTTTTTAATCTTTAACTTTAAATACCGGGCAATATACAAAGCTTTTGCCCTTACAGGGCGCCTTACTGATTGCCATTATACCCAGGGCGATGCCCTGGGCTATGAGCTTTTGGGCCTTCAGCCCGTACTTAAACCACTTGCGAAACTTGAGTTTACTATAAATTATCAACCGCCTGCTTGATGTCTTCGAAGAGATCATCCACATCCTCCAGACCTACGCTGAGGCGGATGGTGGTGTCTTTTACATCCATCGACTTGCGCATATTCTCGGAGAATGCACCGAAGATGGTGCTTGCCGGATGAATGGCGAGCGAACGGTTGTCGAAGAGATTGGTGGCACGATGGATGAGCTTCAGATTGTTGAGGAAGTTGAAGCAGGCTTCCTTGCTTTCCAAATCAATGCAGATCATGGCTCCCGCCGTCTTGCCAAACTGGCGCTGCGCCAATTCGTGGTAAGGATTATCCTCCAAACCTACATAGTTTACATACTGAATCTGAGGCAGGGTGCGCAGTTTTTTGGCAAGTTCCAGGGCATTGCTGCTTTGAACACGATAGCGCGCATCGAGCGTTTCGAGTCCGATGGTCTGCATATAAGCTACCTGTGGAGTCATGTAGGCGCCGAAGTTGAAGAGCATTTCTCCATAGAGACGCTTGGCGAAATCGCCGTTATAAGGAGTTCCGTAGTCGATGACCAGACCGCCGAGCGAAGTTGCACCACCACTTACGTATTTAGAGCTGGAAACCACCTCAATATCTACTCCCAGATTCTTAGCCGAGAACTGTGTGAAAGGAATCACGGTAGAATCCACTACCAGCGGAACATTCTTTTCGTGAGCTACTTCCGAGATGGCTTTCAGATCGGCAACCTCCAACTGTGGGTTGGTCAGGATTTCCAGGAATACGCAGCAGGTGTCATCGTCGATGGCCTCACGTACCTCCTCGATATTGGTTAAATCGCGCAAGCGGACCTTTACGCCGAATCGGCGCAGGGTAGCCACGAGCAGCGCATAGGTGTTACCGAAGAGATGCTTCGAGGTAACGATGTTCTTGCCCTGTGCTGACAAGGACATGAAAGTATTGCTGATTGCCGCCATTCCTGAGTTGAAGGCTGTGGTGTGGGCTGCATCGGTGAGGGCTGCCACTCGGCGCTCCAGGTTGGTTACCGTAGGATTCTCCACACGGGAGTAATCAGGTGCCTTGATCTTGTCGGTGAATGCTTCCGACATCACGGCAGCATTGTCGAATTCGTAGGCAAGGGTGTTATATACTGGAACGCTCAGCGAATCGTAAGCATCGCGGCGCTCGTATTCCAAATGAATGGCTTGCGTTTGTTTCTTCATCATTTTATGATTTTATGTGATATTTTGTTTGCAAAAGTACAAAAAAGAAATCAAATAGACAATAGATAGCATAAAAAAACGAGTTGCGAATGTTTTTTTTTATGCATTGCAACTCGTTCGAGAGAGTGTATTGATTATTCTATTCTATGTTTCCGATGGTTCCTGGGCTTGTTAGTTTCCATTCATTCCACCCGTCTGGATTCCCTGCTTTTCTTCCTGGAAATCGTTCTTGATGTTGGATTTCGCCTGCTGGAATTGCTTCTTGGTGTTGCCGAACTTCCAGGTAAGGGTGAGACTGATCTGGCGCAGAGGCACCTTTACCGTCATATTCTGAACATAGTCTGAACCCACGGTCTTCTGCTTGATGTTGAGCTTGTCATCGGTTGGTGTGAGGAACATCAGACTCAAGTCCAGCTTATCCTTGACGATGGATTTCGAGAGGGTGGAGTAGAAGAAAGCCATTCCGCTCTGATAGCCCTGCAGGGTGTGCTGCTTGCTCTGAATGATGCTTCCTACCGTCCATTGCAGCTCCCAAGGCAGTGTCTGTTGCAGATTGATCATCGTACTGCTGTTCCAGCCATGGTTCTTCCATCCCAGGACTTCGCTGCGCAGATCGTTGTAGCTCAGACTTTCGTTCAGCATCAATCTCGTCTTCTTGAACACCAGCCAGTTGGCAAAGACATTCAGACTGGCGTTGCGAGTCTTCGAAACATTGCCGTAGGTGGTGTTGAGCAGGTTGTCTGCATCGATGAACGAATACTGCTCTATCTGGTTGTTGCAGAATCCATAGCCCAGAGTCGTGCTCAGGATGAATCTAGGGTTGTAATAATTGAACACCATATTCAACTGATGCGACTTCACCACGTCGAGGTCTGTATTACCATAGCTGATGGCGGTAGGATTACTTCGATCTACATACGGGTTGAGATAGGTGATTCCCGGACGGGTGATTCTCATGCTGTAGTTCACGCCGAGATTCACTCCTGGAGTGATGCTGTAGGAGAGGCTGGCGCTTGGCACTAAGTTGCCGTAGTTTTTGTCGAAGTTGTCGCCCTTGCCCTGCTCGAATTTCACTTTCTCCCAGGTCTGTTCGTATCGGGTTCCCAGCATGGTTCCTATCTTTCCGAAGTTTCCTTTCCATTCAGCATAGGCAGCCAGGATGTTCTGGGTGTTCTTATACTCCATACTGTTGGCAGGATTCAGCGTTTCGCTTTTATCTTCAGCCACGTCGTAGTAGCGGGAATCGCTCTTGTTGATGCGGGCAATATACTTGGCTCCGAAGTTCAGACGCTGGGTGGCGCTGAGCGAATGGGTGAAGTCTGCCTGGAATGTATGTTCCGTTCCGCGTGTCTTGCTCTTCGAGAGCAGGTCGTTGAGCTGGAGAGTCGTCACATGACTGATATTGTCGTAGAATGTATAGTCGTCGGTGTGAGAAGGGTTGGTACTGAAGAGATAGCTGAGGATGAGATAGTTCGTACGCTCCTTGTTGAAGAATCGCTGATAATCGAGACTTCCGTTGAAGGAGGTGTTGCCCATATCCTGCTTCATCTCATTGCCGTATTCGAATCCTTCGCCGTAGATTCCGCCTGCCATCTTCGTGAGAGGGTGACCCGTAATCTTCTGGCTGAAGGAGGTCAGACCAGCCGTGGCACTGATGTTGCTCAGCGAATCGAGTTCGTAGCTCAGACTGATGTTACCCATGGAGAACGGTTGCTTCATATCCGAATTCTGATAGTAGTTCATTGTGCTTCCATCCTTCTGGATTCGGTCGAAGGAGATGGTGGTTCCATCCATGCGCTGATGATTGTACATTCCGTTGGCACTGTAGGTAAGCTTGCCCTGCTGACCACTGATGAAGGCGGAGATGCGCTGCGTCTGGTTACCGGCAGCAGCACTGATGTTGCCATTATAGCCATTGCTGAGATCGCTGCCTCCGCCGCCGTTCACGGCTTGCTTGTTGAGTACGATGTTAAGCACGCCTCCCGTACCTTCAGCATCATACTTGGCTCCCGGATTGGTGATTACCTCAATGTTCTTGACCATAGTAGCCGGCATTGCCTTGAAAATCTGCGAAGGGTTGGCAGAGAACATTGGGTTGGGTTTTCCATCCACATACACCTTGAAGCTGGATGAACCGTTCACGGTAATGTTATCCTGTCCATCCACGGTAACCATCGGCACCTTGCGCAGCATGTCGAGAACGGTAGAAGCCTTGGCGTCAGCATCCTGCTGTACGTTGTAGGTCATCTTGTCGGTCTCCATCTTTACCAGCGGTTTGGATGCAACCACGGTAACTGCGTTGAGATCCACATCTTTCCAGAGGGAATCTGTGACCTCAGCATCGCTCTGCGCGAAACTTTCTAGCGAGCAGACGAGCAGAGTACTCATCAAAATCATATTTTTCTTATTCATATTCTTCGTGTTTGAATATCCTTGTTTATTGACTATCTTTTTGCCTTTTTGTTTGTTTGACGATGCAAAGATAATAGATTCTTTTGGACTGGCAATGACTCTGGGAGGGGTTTAACCCAACAATAACTTTCTGAAAGCTGTCCTTAACGTTGAAATAACATAAATTTATCAGAAACCCTGCAAAAAGCATAAAATGTAAGCCATTCATTCGTTTATCTCAACTTTATTTTGTAATTTCGCAGCGAAATAGAAAATTCAGAGTTAAAATATAAATCAGTTATGATGAAATCAACTAAAATGAGCCTCCGGGCTCTTACGTTTAGTGCTGCACTCTGTGCTTCGCTCGGAACATCGCTTTCTGCCTTTGCCGAGACCATCGAAGTGCAGAAGCTGAAACATGCAGGTCCTTATTCTGTAGCTACCCCTTGGATGGCGGATAGCGTGAATGTGAAGGGTGAGAAATTCTCGATGGAGGGTGTGCTCGACTCGCCGCTCTCGTTTACCTTATTGAATAATGGTAAGGAGGTGGCTGCTTCTCAGCTCCTGGCTGATAGCAGGCAGAATGCTCTTCACCTGGCTTCGTTCACCATATCGAACTCCAGCCGTACCCAGGCTACCATCGAGGTGAAGGGATTGAAGCAGTATCGCCTCTTTGTGGATGGAGAGCAGGTGAAAGTGAATGGCGATAAGGCGGAGACTGTCCTGATGCCTTCTACTCATACTGTAGTCATCAAGTACCTCACCGCTTCATCAGTCGATGCTTCCGCTTCTGAAAAGAATGCATCAGAAAAATCATCTTCTTCAGAAAAGAAAGCTGATCAGGATTTCAAGATCAGCATTACTGCGGCAGACGGCAAGCAGCTGAGCGTGGGCGAATCTTCTGCCAGCACCAAGCGTACCTTTAATATATACGATGTAATCTGTATGCCTAACTATGCGAGCGTTCAGATGTCGCCAAACGGCAAGTTCATGATCGTGAGCAAGACTTGGGTAGATCGTCAGGGCAAGAACCATAGCGTCAATGAATTGAGAAACTGTCAGACCAACAAGGTGGTTGCTTCTTTCGAGGAAAGTGTAAGATGGATGCCTCGTACCAACAAACTGTATTTTACCGAGAAGGCGAGCGACAGTTCCATTGCCGGCGAAGGAAAGGCAGATGGCGAAGTTCAGCTGATTACCATCAATCCGATGAATATGGAGCGAGAGGTGTTGGCGGCAAACATTCCGGAGGGATGGTTCCAGTTTACTCCAGATGAGAAATCGCTCATCTATACGCTCTATGAGGAAGGCAGAAAGAAGGACCCTCAGGTGTACGATGTAAAAGAACCAGATGACCGCCAGCCAGGATGGAGAACCCGCAGCTATCTGGCTAAGTATGATTTGGCTTCAGGCATTCTCCAGCCGCTTACCTTCGGCTACCATAATGTTTATCTCAACGATATTTCCGCAGATTCCCGCTATCTGCTCATCGGCAAGAGCGAGGAGCGCCTTACCAAGCGTCCTACTACTCTCAACTCGCTCTATCGTCTCGATCTGAACGATATGAGTGTTGAGGCGCTGGTAGAGAAGGGTGAATTCCTGAACAGTGCCCAGTTCTCTCCAGACGGCAAGAGCATTCTCGTTACCGGTTCGCCTGAGGCTTTCGATGGAATTGGAAAGAATGTGGAGGAGGGACAGATTCCTAGCATGGTTGACACTCAGCTCTATCTGATGAACCTGGCGGATAAGAAGGTTCGCCCGATGACCAAGAATTTCAATCCTAACGTGCAGAGCGTGGATTGGAGCAAGGCGGATGGCAATATTTACTTTACAGCCGAGGATAAAGACTGCATGCATCTCTTCCAACTGAACCCTAAGTCGGGTAAGTTTACTTTGCTCAAGACTCCGGAGGAGAACATCAAGAGCTTCTCCATCGCAGCGGCTGCTCCGGAAATGGCGTTCTCAGGACAGAGTGCATCCAATGCCGACCGACTCTACAAGATGAGCACCAAGGCGCAGAAGTCGCTGCTCGTAGATGATCTCAGTGCCCGCCTGCTGAAAGACATCGAGCTGGGCGAGTGCAAGGCTTGGAACTTCGTGAATTCCCGTGGCGATACCCTTTGCTGCCGTTACTATCTGCCACCTCATTTCGATGCATCGAAGAAGTATCCGATGGTGGTGAACTACTATGGCGGTTGCAGTCCTACCACCCGTATGTTCCAGAGCCGCTATCCTCATCATGTCTATGCTGCGATGGGTTATGTGGTTCTGGTCGTGAACCCAAGCGGAGCCACCGGTTTCGGTCAGAAGTTCTCTGCCCGCCATGTGGATACTGCCGGCGAGGGAGTGGCTGAGGATATTATCTCCAGCACCCAGGCATTCTGCGATGAGCATAGTTTCGTAAACCGCAAGAAGATAGGTTGCATCGGCGCCAGCTACGGTGGTTTCATGACTCAGTATCTTCAGACCAAGACCGATCTCTTTGCCGCAGCCATTTCTCATGCCGGCATCAGCGACCATACCAGCTATTGGGGCGAAGGCTATTGGGGTTACAGTTACAGTGAGGTTTCCATGGCGAATGAGTATCCTTGGACCAACAAGCATCTCTTCGTAGATCAGAGTCCGCTCTACAATGCTGACAAGATTCATACTCCATTGCTCTTCGTGCATGGAACAGCCGATAACAATGTGCCTGTGGGAGAGAGTATTCAGCTCTATACGGCTTTGAAGCTCCTTGGCCGTCCAACGGCGATGGTTCTGGTAGATGGTCAGGATCATCACATCATCGATTATGAAAAGCGCATCAAGTGGCAGAACACCATCTTCGCATGGTTTGCCAAGTGGCTGCAGGATGATGGCAGCTGGTGGAAAGAAATGTATGGAGAGGAAAATATGTAGTTGAAGTCTCGGCAGAAATGCCAGCTTCAGCCTCTATCAAATAAAAAAGAGATTATATTCCTGTTTTGCTGGGAATATAATCTCTTTTTGTTTTTCTTATTTCTTATTGCTCAGTGAAATCATCAGGGAGATGAAGGCGAAGGAAATGCCCACGATGCAGACTCCCAGCCAGTCGGCTTGGGTCCACACGTATCCGGCACAGAACGTACCGAGCGAACCACCGATGAAATAGGTCGTCATGAAGATGGTATTGGCGCGGTTGGAAGCCTGCGGAATCTCCTGCAGGCAGCCGCTCTGATTGCTGAGCTGCTGACATTGCAGTCCGATATCTACCAGGATGATGGCTGCGATGAGTCCTGCGTAGGTGTCTCCGAAGAGGAGGGCTATTGCCCAGGCGATGATCTGCATTCCTGCTCCGAAGAGGCTGAACTTGTGGATTCCGAATCTTGGAACCAGTTTTCCTACGCTGCTGGCAGCCACGGCTCCCATGATTCCGCAGAGTCCGAGCATTCCCACCATATCGCTGCCTGCATTGAAAGGAGGCTGGGCAAGATGGAAGGCGAGGCACGACCATATCGCCATCATGCTTCCGAAACCGAAGGCGGCACGGATGGAGTAGATGCGGATGGAAGGATGGAGGATGAAGATCTCAGCCACGGTAGTCATCAGTCCTCTGTAAGTACCCACATAGTTGCGCTTCATCTCAGGCATCATCAGCATCATGATTCCCATGCAGACCACCATGACGAGGGCAGCGAAGAAGAACATCTCCCGCCATCCCAGCCATTCGCCGATGTAACCGCTGATTACCCGCGAGGCAAGAATACCCGTGAGCAGTCCGGAGAGCACAAAGCCCATGTTCCTGCTCTTGTTTTCGGG
>OGJV01000965.1_pt1 | contig 14017 bp, 14 predicted proteins | sample 1572271 | NCBI WGS metagenome assembly OGJV01 (sample SAMEA2582107, study PRJEB24529) | metagenome | biome: Human gut stool | place: China | collected 2011
CGAAAGCTGAACGCCTCCCGCGCCTATCGCCGCGCGAGCGGCGAATACCTCTGCGACGGCGTGAAGCTGCTCGAGGAGGCGCTTCGGTGGAACGCGCCGCTCAAAACGGTCGTGCTTTCCGAGGGCGTGGACGCTCCCGCGCTTCCCTCCGGCGTGCGCGCCGTGCAGGGGCCCGCCGATGTGATGCGCTCGATCAGCCCGATGGAAACGCCGCAGGGCGCGCTCTTTACCGTGCGCCTGCCGGACACCGCGCTGCCCGAAACGCTGAGCGGCGCGCACTACCTTGTGCTTGACGGCGTGCAGGACCCCGGCAACGTGGGCACCATCCTGCGCACGGCGGACGCCTTTGACTGCGACGGCGTGTTTCTCGTCAACGCCTGCGCCGACCCCTACAGCCCCAAAACGGCGCGCGCCACGATGGGCGCGGTCTTTCGCCGCGATGTGTACCAATGCACGGCGGACGAGCTGTGCGCGCTGATTCAAAAAAGCAATCTGCCGCTTTACGGCACGGCGCTGCGGAACGACACCGTGAGCCTGCGCGATGCGGAGCTTTCCCGCGCGGCGGTCGCTATCGGCAGCGAGGGGCGCGGGCTGAGCGCGGAGACCCTTTCAAAATGTGAGAAAACCATCAAGATCCCCATGTCGCCGCGCTGCGAATCGCTCAACGCGGCGGTCGCCGCGAGCGTGGTGCTGTGGGAAATGTACCGATAGAGAGGAGGGAGCGGACATGGCGGGACTCAAATACTGGGTCTGGCTGAACGAATGCCGGGGGCTGACGAATCGCTCCCGCGCGCTGCTGCTCGACCACTTCGGCTCGCCCGAGGATGTCTACTACGCCGACGAGGCGGAGTATGCGCTGGTCGAGGGATTATCCAAAAAGCAGATCGAGCTGCTCGCCGACAAATCGGCGGACGGCGCGGACAAAATTCTCGGCGACTGCCAGCGTCTCGGCCTGCGCATCCTGACGATGCAGGACGCGGACTATCCGATGCGCCTGCGCAATATCTTTGAGCCGCCGTGCCTGCTTTATATCAAAGGCCAGCTCCCCGTTATCGACGAGGAGGTCGCTGTCGCCATGGTCGGCACGCGCAAGGCCTCGCCCTACGGCATCGAAGCGGCGGAGAAGATCGCCTACGGCCTGTGCAAGCAGGGCGCGGTCGTGATCTCCGGCGCGGCGGCGGGCGTGGACAGCGCATCTCACCGCGGCGCGCTGCGCGCGGGCGGAAAGACCATCGCCGTGCTCGGCAACGGGCTGGACATTGTCTATCCCGCGGAGAATGAATGGCTGTACCGCGATATCGCGGCCTCGGGCGCGCTCATCAGCGAGTATCCGCCCGAGACGGCGGCCGAGGCGTGGCATTTTCCCGTGCGAAACCGCATCATCAGCGGCTTGAGCCTCGCGACCATCGTGGTCGAAGCGCCGGAAAAGAGCGGTGCGCTCATCACGGCGAATACCGCGCTTGAGCAGGGACGCGATGTTTTCGCCGTTCCCGGTCCGATCGACGCGCCGCTCAGCCGTGGCTGCAACCGTTTGATCGCGGACGGCGCGGCGGGCCTCATCACCGACAGCTGGGATGTGCTGCGCGAGTACGAGGCCATCTATCCGCATAAAATACTCGGCGAGCGCGTGGAGCTTCCGCGTACGCTCGGCTATCAGGCGCGCGAGGAGCAAGCACGCGCCAAGCAGGCCGCGGCGGAGGAAATACTGTCGCTGCCGACACTGAATTTGAAAACCAACGACGCGGGGCTGACCGATGACCAGATCGCCATTCTGCGCACGCTGAAAGACGGCGCGCTGCAGGTGGACGATCTGATCGAAAAGACGCAGATCCCCACGCGCCGTGTTCTTTCCGCGCTGACGATGATGGAGCTTGAGGGCTACGTCGAGCAGGGCAGCGGCAAGCATTTTTCTTTGACCGTCACACTACTGGAGGAATAACATTCATGGCAAAAAAGCATCTGGTGATCGTCGAGTCTCCGGCAAAGGCGAAAACCATTGGAAAATATCTCGGCAAAGACTACGAGGTCAAGGCCAGCATGGGCCATTTGCGCGACCTGCCGAAAAGCAAGCTGGGCGTTGATATCGAGCACGACTTCGAGCCTGTCTATCAGCCCATCCGCGGAAAAGAGGAGCTCATCAGCGAGCTCAAAAAGGCCGCCAAGAGCAGCGACACCGTGTATCTTGCAACGGACCCGGACCGCGAGGGCGAAGCCATCTCGTGGCACTTAAAAGCGCTTTTGAATCTGGACGATGAAAAGGCCAAGCGCGTGACTTTCAACGAGATCACGAAAAAGGTCGTCTCCGAGAGCATCAAGGAGCCGCGCGCCATCGACCAGGACCTGGTCGACGCGCAGCAGGCGCGCCGCGTGCTCGACCGCATCGTGGGCTATCAGCTGAGCCCGCTTCTGTGGAAGAAGGTCCGCCGCGGCCTCTCCGCGGGCCGCGTGCAGTCCGTCGCTGTGCGCATGGTCGACGACCGCGAAAAGGAAATTCAGGCCTTCGAGGCGCAGGAATACTGGACACTTGACGCCGACCTCACCGACGAGGCGACGCACAAGACCTTTGAGGCGCACTATTACGGCAAGGACGGTAAAAAGGTCGAGCCGGCCTCCGGCGAGCAGGTGGACGGCATCATTGCCGACATCGGCGACAAGTCCTTTACTGTGACGAACATCAAGCGCACGGACAAGCAGCGCTCCCCGTCGCTGCCGTTCACCACTTCCACCTTACAGCAGGAGGCCTCGCGCAAGCTCAACATGACGCCGCGCCGCACCATGGCCATCGCCCAGCAGCTCTATGAGGGCGTGGACATCACGGGCGAGGGCACGGTGGGTCTCATCACCTACATGCGTACCGACTCGCTGCGCATCTCCGAAGAGGCCATCGCCGCAGCGAAGACGTTTATCCTGGGCCGCTACGGGCAGAGCTACTATCCCAAGACCGCCCGCCACTACAAGGCCAAGGCCGGCGCGCAGGACGCGCACGAGGCCATCCGCCCCTCGAACGTCAACCTGACGCCCGAGCAGATCAAGGGCGACCTGACGGGCGAGCAATATCGTCTGTACCGCCTGATCTGGAGCCGCTTTTTGGCCTCCCAGATGGCGAACGCCGTGTATGACAGCGTGAGCGCGCAGATCATGGCGGGCGGACACGAGTTCCACGCGAGTGCCAGCAACTTGAAATTCTCCGGCTACACCGCCGTTTACGAGGAGTCCCGCGACGACGACAGCAAGGAGGAAAAGGAGGGCACGCTGCCGCCGCTCGTCGAGGGGCAGGGCTTGACGCTCGAGGCATATACGCCGCTCCAGCATTTCACTCAGCCGCCCGCGCGCTACACGGACGCGACGCTCATCCGCGCGATGGAGCAGAACGGCATCGGCCGCCCGTCGACCTACGCGCCGACGGTCTCGACGATCTTAGACCGCGAATACGTCATCAAGGACGGAAAATACCTGCGTCCTACGCCGCTCGGCGAGGTGGTGACGGGCCTGATGGAAGAGCGCTTCCCCGACATCGTGGACATGAAGTTCACCGCCCGCATGGAGGAAAAGCTCGATACCGTCGAGGAGGGCAAGACCGCGTGGAAGGACGTCATCCGCGACTTTTACGGCGGCTTTGAGCGCGACCTTGAAAACGCCGAGAAGGCGCTTGAGGGCATGAGACTCAAGGTCCCCGATGAGGTCAGCGAGGAGAAGTGCGACGTCTGCGGCCGCAACATGGTCATCAAGAGCGGGCGCTTTGGCCGCTTCCTGGCCTGCCCGGGCTACCCTGAGTGCACGTTCACCAAGCCCCTTGTCATCGAAATGCCGGGCCGCTGCCCCAAGTGCGGCGGGCGCATGATGAAGCGCACTGGCGTGAGCAAGAAGACGAACAAGCAGTACACGTACTATGCCTGCGAATTCTCCACCAGCAGCGATCCCGAGAAGAAGTGCGACTTCATGACTTGGGATGTGCCGACGAAGGACGACTGCCCCGAGTGCGGCCAGACGATGTTCAAAAAGGCGGGCAAGGGCTTTAAGCGCCCGTACTGCATCAACCCCGCGTGTTCGCGCTTTGTGCCGGAAGACCAGCGCGGCTATGTGAAAAAGAAGACCGCCGAGACCGCGGAAGAGGGCGCGGAGAGCGCCGAAGCCGCCGATGCGGCGGAGACCGCGGCAAAGAAGACCGCCGCCAGGAAGACGACGGCTAAGAAGAGCACCACCGCAAAGAAAACGAGCACAAAAGCGGCGAGCACCAAGAAGACCGCGACGAAGACCGCCGCAGCGAAGAAAACGACAAAGACCGCCGCAGCCGAGGACGGTGCAGAAAAGCCCGCAAAAAAGACGGCGGCAAAGAAGACCGCGACCACGAAAAAGGCGGCCGCTAAGAAGACGACCGCCAAGTCCGCGGCCAAAAAGACCGCGGAGAAAGAAGAGAACTGATGCAAGTAACTGTGATCGGCGCCGGCCTTGCCGGCTGCGAGGCTGCCTGGCAGCTCGCGCAGCGCGGCATCGCCGTGACGCTGCATGAAATGAAACCCGAAAAGACCACCCCCGCGCACCACACGGCGGATTTTGCCGAGCTTTGCTGCTCGAATTCGCTGCGCTCGGACCAGATCGAAAACGCGGTCGGCCTTCTCAAAGAGGAGCTGCGCCGCCTCGATTCGCTGATCCTTGCCTGCGCGGACGCGACGCGCGTGGAGGCGGGCGGCGCGCTGGCGGTCGACCGCTGCGGCTTTTCAAAGCTCGTGACAGAGAAGATCCGTTCGCATCCCAATATCACGGTTGTCCCCGGCGAGGTGACGGCCATCCCCGAGGGGAACGTCATCATCGCCTCGGGCCCCTTGACGAGCGACGCGCTCGCCGCCGCCATCGCCGAAAAGATCGGCGACGGGCACACGCTGAACTTTTTCGATGCCGCCGCGCCGCTTGTGACGTTTGAGAGCGTCGACATGGATTCGGCATTTTTCGCCTCACGCTACGACAAGGGGACGGCGGACTACATCAACTGCCCGATGACGGAGGAGGAGTACGATGCCTTCTGGCAGGCGCTCACGACCGCCGAGGAAGCGAGCGTACACGGCTTTGAGGATAAAAACGTCTTCGAGGGCTGCATGCCCGTCGAGGTCATGGCGCGCCGCGGACACGATACGCTCTGCTACGGCCCCCTCAAGCCGCGCGGTCTGCGAGACCCGAAGACGGGGAAAGAGCCCTATGCCGTCGTCCAGCTGCGGCGCGACAACGCGCAGGGCAGCGTCTATAACCTTGTCGGCTTCCAGACGCATCTGCGCTTTCCCGAGCAGAAGCGCGTGTTTTCGATGATCCCCGCGCTGCATGATGCGGAGTTTGTGCGCTACGGCGTGATGCACCGCAACACCTATCTCCGCTCGCCGGGGATGCTGGACCGCTACTATCGCCTGATCGCGGATGACCGCATCGCCTTTGCCGGGCAGATGACCGGCGTGGAGGGCTATATCGAGTCCGCGGCTTCGGGCTTTCTGGCGGGCATCGAGATGGCAAGAAGACTCGAAGGCAAACCGCCCGTCGATTTCCCACGCGAGACGGCCATCGGGGCGCTGGGGCTTTACATCAGCGATACGACGGTCTCGGACTTTCAGCCGATGAACGTGAACTTTGGTATCATGCCGCCGCTGGGCTACCGCATCAAGGGCGGCAAGCGCGTGAAAAATGCGCAGCTCGCCGCGCGCTCGCTTGAAAAGATCGACGCGATGCGCGAGGACGTGCTGAGTGGCAGGAAAGGAGAGTGACCCCGTGAAGATCATCGTCGACGCCATGGGCGGCGATTTCGCCCCGCTCGCGCCCGTCAAGGGCGCGCTGATGGCGCAGGAGAAGTACGGCGTGGACATCGTCCTGACCGGAAAAACGGAAGAGATCTTGAAGGCCCTGCAGCAGTGCGGCTGCAAGGAGCTCCCCAAGGGCATGGAGATCGCCAACGCGACCGAGGTGGTCGAGATCTGCGACGATCCGGCGACGGCCTTTAAGCACAAGAAGGATTCGTCCCTCACCGTGGGGCTCAATATGCTGCACGCGGGCGACGCGGATGGCTTTGTCAGCGCGGGCAGCACGGGCGCGCTCCTCGCGGGCGCGACGCTTCTCGTCAAGCGCATCCGCGGCCTGCGCCGCGCGGCGCTCGCGCCGACCATCCCGACGGCCAAGGGCAAGGCGGTACTCATCGACTGCGGCGCGAACGCCGAGTGCACGGTCGAATACCTGCTGCAATTTGCGTATCTTGGCAGCTACTACGCGCAGAAAGTGCTCGGCGTCGAAAATCCGCGCATCGGTCTTTTGAACATCGGCGCGGAGGAGAGCAAGGGCGACACGCTGCGCCGCGAAACGTATCAGAAGCTCAAGGAAGCGGGCGAGGCGGGGCATCTCAACTTCACCGGCAACATTGAGGCCAAGGAAGCGATGCTCGGTGAGTGCGACGTCATCGTCGCCGACGGCTACAGCGGCAACATCATGCTCAAGAGCATCGAGGGCACGGGCAAGCTTCTTTCCATCAAATTGAAGGAAATGCTGATGCACAGCACCGGCACGAAGCTGGCGGCGCTGCTGCTCAAGGGACAGCTCGGCGATTTCAAGAAAATGCTCGACGCGAACGAGGTCGGCGGTACGGCGCTGCTCGGCATCTCGAAGCCGGTCGTCAAGGCGCACGGCAGCGCGAGTGAGGTCGGTATCTGCAATGCGGTCCGTCAGGCGATGGAGGTCGCGCGCAGCGGTATCATCGACGACATCGCGCAAAATATCGACAAGATGCGTATTGAACAGAAGGCAGAATAACGCGAATGCCAAAAAGCGGCAAAATGGGTATTGACAGTACAGTGCCTTTGCCGTATCATTTGGAAGAACCAAAACCGTGAGAGGAAGTATAAGACTTATGAGCCCCGAAGAAATTTTCAAAACGATGCAGAAGCTGATCGTCGAGCAGTTCGCGCTCGACCCCGATGAGGTCACGATGGACAGCTCTTTTGAGGAAGATCTTGGCGCCGACTCCGTGGATCTTGTCGAACTGGTGATGGCCATGGAGGAAGAGTTTGAGCTCGATGAGATCCCTGAGGAGGAGCTCACCTCGCTCAAGACGGTGGGCGACTGCGTGCGCTACCTGAGCACGAAGCTCGGTTAAGAAGAAAAAAGCCGCCCCGCTTTGCGCGGGGCGTCCTTTTATCAGGAGGAAAAACCATGCAGGCCTTGGAAGAAAAGCTGCAATATCATTTCAAAAATCTGGCGCTGCTCGAAGAGGCGCTGCGCCACAGCTCGTATGCCAACGAGCACCGCGGCGCAAACTTTTTCAGCAACGAGCGCCTGGAATTCCTGGGTGACAGCGTGCTCGGCTTTGTGACGGCGGAGTATCTGTTTGCCAAGCATCCTACCGCGCCGGAGGGGGAGCTGACGCGCATCCGCGCGCTGCTCGTGTGCGAGGACAGCCTGCACGAGGTCGCGCAGCGCCTGGAGCTTGGAAAATACTTAAAGCTCGGCAACGGCGAGGAGAGCTGCGGCGGCCGCACGCGTCCGTCTATCCTGGCCGACGCGACCGAGGCGGTGTTTGCCGCGGTGTATCTTGACGGCGGCATCAGCGCGGCCAGCGCGCTCATCCACCGAGTGTTGCTCGATACCGAGCGCGAGGAGGTCGCCGAGGAAAAGCGCCGCGACTATAAGACCATTTTACAGGAATTCGTGCAGCGCACGCCGAACCAGACGCTTTCCTACCGCCTGTTTGGTGAGAGCGGCCCCGACCATGACAAGACGTTCTATTTTGAAGTGCTGCTCAACGGCGGCGCTGTGGGCAAGGGCGCGGGCCGCAGCAAGAAGGAAGCCGAGCAGATGGCCGCAAAAGACGCGCTCGAAAAACTGACGGACCAGCGCTGAAAAGATGATCACCGACTGCTTTGACAATAAGACTGAACCCGTCATCAGCCTGCGGGACTTTTACGGCGAGCAGAAGCACCTTATCGAAACGTGCCTGATTCTGTTTTCGCAGAAGATCTATCAGCATTTGCTGGACGCCTTTCCCAGTGAAAAGATCGGCCTGATCGGTGCGTGCAACGGGAATATCCCCATTTACCGCATGAATTACAAGGGAAAGGACATCGCGTTTTACCTCTCGGGCATCGGCTCGGCGATTGCCGCATCGGAGTGCTATGAGGCGAGCTGGATCGTCGGTGCGTCGAAGTTCGTGATGTTCGGTTCCTGCGGGAGCTTGAATCGGGAGGCGACGAGGGGCAAATTCATCGTCCCGACGGAGAGTTACCGCGGCGAGGGCTGCTCGTACTATTTCGCTGCGCCGTCCGACTACATCACGGTCGAGAACGCGCGGAAGCTCTCGGCCATCTTTACCGAGCTGGACGTCCCGCACGTGACGGGGCGGGTTTGGACGACGGACGCCATGATCCGCGAGACCGCGGGTCTCGTCGCGCAGCGAAGAAGCGAGGGCTGTCTCGCCGTGGAGATGGAGCTCGCCGGTGTGCAGGCGGTGTGCAGTTTTTACGGCTTATCGCTCTATAACTTCCTCGAGGCGGGGGACGTGCTGGAGGAGAGCGGCTACGATGTCGCCAATCTTCGCGGCGCGAACCACGACCTCGGCAAGCTCTATATCGCGCTGGAAACGGCGCTGCGCATCTGAATAGAATCGAAAACGCCATGACGAAAGTCACGGCGTTTCTTTTTTGCTGTTTTTCTTCTTTTCAAAGAGGATCGACAGCCCCGCGTAGAGCAGGAACAGCCCGAACGGCTTGCGGAAGACGCTGCTGTCGACCATTGTCGTCAAAAACGCGGCGGCGAGCGCACAGAGCGTGCCGGTCGGGATGGCCGCGCACAGGACGGCTTTGTCGAGATATCCGTTTTTGCGATGCGCGAAGAGCGAGATGCCCGCGGTTGGCAGAAAATAGAGCAGGTTGATGGCCTGCGCTGTGCGCTGCTCCACGCCGAAAAAGAGCGTCATGCATAAAAGAAGCAGTGTCCCGCCGCCGACGCCCCAGGACGAGAGGATTCCCGTCAAAAGCCCGCAGAGCGCGGGAAAGAGCCAGTCCGTCACAGAAGGTACCTCACCGCGCCATAGAGCAGAAACAGCGCGAAAATGCGCTTGAGCCATGTGTTCGGCACGTCCTTGAAGAGCCTGCCGCCGATCCATCCGCCTGCAAGCCCGCCGACAAGGTAGGGGAGCGCCTCTCCGAGCGGCAGCGCGCCGCGGAACGCGTACACGAGTACCGACACAAGGCAGAACGGGAAGATGACAGCCACGCAGGTCGCAAGCGCCGTCTTGTCGGAGAGCTTTGCCCACGAGCGCAGCAAAAACGCGAGCGGGATGCCGCCGCCCCCGCCGAATAAGCCGTTCACCGTGCCTGCGAGCGCGCCGCAGACGCGGTATTTGCCCTTTTCCGTCATGCTGTCACCGCCTTTTTGATGCTATGTAGCGGCCGCCTGAGGGGCGGCTGCAAAAATTACTGCTTCTTGAAGCTCTGGCAGTCGGTGCACTGGTCCATGGTGGGGTTGGCCTCGTGCGTACCGACCTGGATGGCGTTCAGACCGCAGTACTGGGCGTCCTTACAGTGGTTGGCGCAGTTGGTCACGGCGCAGCGAATAGAGGTGTTGGGCGTGCAGGAGCAGCCGTTATTGGTATGATCGGTCATAGATTTGTCCTCCCAAAAAATTGTTTTGGCGTTTGCCGCGCTTAGTTTGCGCGCATTTTTGCCCGCTATGCAAAAGGAAGAACATTCCAATAAAAAACGTCCGGCTGATATTCAGCCGGACGTTTTTTCACTTGTCATTTTAGAAGCTCGTCGATCGCGCGGTAAAGCTCGGAGAGCGTCTCCTCGTCATTTTGCTGGATGGCGGCGGTGACGCAGGTCTCCATGTGGTTGCGCAAAATCTGGCGGCTGGTCGAGCGGATGGCGGACTCCACCGCGGCGAGCTGGATCAGCACCTCGGAGCAGTCACGGTCGTCCTCCACCATCTTTTTGATGGATTCGAGGTGCCCGATGGCGCGCGCAAGGCGGTTGCTGATCTTTTTCGTCTGCTCGACGTCATGGACATGCCCGTGCACATGGGGATGCCCGTGGCTGTGCTTATGGACGTGTTCGTGCTCGATCATGGCATTCTCCTTTAGAACTTCAGCGCGCCGACGCTTGCTTCCACGGTTCGGATATACGCGCGGTCGATGATCTGCTGGGCGACGGCCTCGAGATATGGCGTGAGGGGCATGTCGTTGTCCATCTCGGGGACTTTGGTGCGGAGCAGATCGTAGATGGCCTGCGTGCCCTTGGCGCAGCGCTTATCGTCATAGCAGTCGAGCGCCTGACCGTCGCAGATGAGCTCGGCGGCGAGGATATACTTGGCGAGGTGCATCGAGTCATAGGCCTTCTTGGCGGCGTTGTAGCCCATGTTGACATAGTCCTCCTGGTTGCGCAGGTGGTCAGATTGTCGACCACGGCGGGGTGCGCGAGGATACGCAGCTCGCCCTGAAGGCCCGCGGAGGCGTACTGGATCATCATAAGACCGTTGTTGAAGTCGGCGTTCTTGTTGAGGAACGCCGGCAGCTCGCTCACCAAGCTGTTGAGCAGGCGGTCGATGCGGCTGTTGCTCATTTTGCACAGATCCGTGATCGCGATGCAGAGGTTGTCGGACACCATACCGGCATAGGTGCCGTCGGCATTGCAGCCCATCAGCGCGACCGCGCCGCCGTCCTCCTCATCGAAGATGAGCGGGTTGTCGACGGACGAGTTGAGCTCGATGGCGAGCGTCGCCTGCGCGTCCTTGACGGCCTTTTTGACCGGGCCGTGGAGCTGCGGCATGCAGCGGATGGACAGCGCGTCCTGCACGCGGTGGCCACGGTAGCGCTCAAGCATGGGGCTGTCCTTCAAAATGGCGCGGATGTTGGCCGCGGTGTTGATCTGGTCGGGGTGCGGGCGCACGGCCATCAGGCGCTCGTCCATAGCCATCAGCGTACCCTTGAGCACCTCGAGCGTGAAAGAGCCCGCAATGTCTGCCGTCAGGCTGAGCGTCTGCGCGTCATAGATCGCAAGCGACGCGAACGCGGTGACGGACGTGGTGCCGGAGAGCAGGATAAGGCCTTCTTTGGAAGAAAGCACGACGGGCTTGAGTCCCGCGCGCTTGAGCGCCTCTGCGCCGTCAAGCGTTTCGCCCTGATAGGCGGCCCTGCCCTCGCCGATCATCACCATGCCGATGTGGCCCTCGAGCGTCAGATAGCCGACAGAGCCGTGGCTGGGGACGACGGGGCTGATGCCCGCGTTGAGCATGTCGCGGATCAGCGCGAGCGTTTCAAGACGGATGCCCGTGTGGCCGGAGCCGAAGTGGCAGAGCATGACGAACATCATTGCGCGCGTGCACTCCTCGGCGATGGGCTCGCCGACGGCGCAGGTGTGGGCGTAGATGTTGTTGCGCTGGATCGTCTCGCGGTCCTTTTCGGGGATGAACTTCTTCCAGTTGTCACCAAGGCCCGTGGTCAGACCATAGATGGCCTTGCCCTCGTGGCGTGCAGCATCAGCGGCATTTCCATTTCATCCTTTTTCGTGTGGATGATCCCGATGGCATTGCTGATGCTTCTGGCAATCTACCTTGTTTACCTGCGCCGCGTGCCGCGCACAGTCGGTGAGACGGGACGCAGTAAGAAAGAGTGCGTGCGTCTGCTCTTGCGGAGCTTGTGGTCGCTGCTGCTGGCAATCGCGGTGATCATCGTGTTTTCACTGCCGACGTGGGCCGTCGTGACGGTCGTCGCGGCCGTCAACGCGCTGGTCGAAAAATTCTCTGTGCAGGAGGTGCGCGATGCGGTCGTCAAGGGCTTTGACCTGAAATCGCTGCTTGGCATCACGATGACGTATGTCTTCAAGGACCTTTTGATCCTTGGCGGCGTGATCGATGTGCTGCCGACGTATTTTGAGCATTTACCCATTCCGGCATTTCTGGTGCTTGTGATTCTGTACGCGTTCGGCACGCTGGTCGCGGGCTCAAGCGCCGCGGCAGCGGCCTTTATCCCGCTGGCCTACACCATGATTCCTGACGGCGGCGCATTTCTGCTGGCGCTGCTGATGAACGTCAGCTTCGCCTCGAGCCAGCTGAGTCCCACGCACATCTGCACGGCGATCATCTCAGACTATTTCGGCGTCACATTTTTCGCCACGGTCAAAAAGCTCCTGCCGCTGTTTCTGCTCATCGTCCTCATCGCCTGCAGCTACTACATGCTGCTGACGGCGGTATTCTGAAGAAAACAAACAAGGCCTGTGCCAAGCAGCACAGGCCTTGATCGATTTGCTGTAAAGGGAAAATCAAAGGGAAAACAGAGCAAAAAATGCAGACCCTTTCCCCTAAACGGAGATTTCGGGCGATTTTCAGAGAAAACCGGGATTTAAAAAACACAAAAATGCGACTAATTTAATATAAAAAGAAAGGATTCCAAACATTTCTGTTTGAAATCCTAACTTCTGTCAGGCGGCTTCCATTCGGATATTTTTCTAAATCAATCCTTGATAATCGTATCAGTCTTCCAACTCCGCCTCGTGCTTGAGGATCGTGCCGGAGGCCGCGTCGATCTCGTAGTCATATTCCATATTGCCGGACTTGAACTCGACTTCGTAGACGAGCGTTCCGTCCTCGTCGTCCAGCTCGATGTCTATGTCATACGCCTTGCTCTCGCTCACGCCCGCATGGTTCAGGGCGATGGACTTCGCCTTGGCGTAGCCGATGTCCTGCACCGTTCCGGACGGCGCGGGCTTTTGACCAGAGGGCTTCGTCGTTTCATTCGATGCGGAAACGGCAGCCAATAAATCTTTCTGCCCGCTGAGCACCTTGCCGGTATAGGCGTCCACCAGATATTCAAACTCGCCCCATGCCGTTTGCAGCTCTACTTCGTAGTGTGCAGGGGATTCGTCGAGTTCGGGATCGACCTCCGCCGTAACAGAATCCAGTGCTGTTGTTCCGGCATACTCCTCCGCAGCGGTACGGGCTGCATCCCTGCCGATCGGCATGGCAGGCGCGCCCGCTTCGGCGAGGTCCTTGAGCTCTTCGACCGAGAGCTTTGCCAGCGCGTCAAACTTCAGGGCAGGGTTCAGTGCAAGCACGCGGTTCACCAGCGCCGCCTTTCCGGTGGAAATGCTGTTTTCCCGCGCCTGCTGCGTAAGTCCCGCGTCCTGCGTAAGCGTCTGTGTCAGGACGGATGCCCTCGATTCGCTTGTCTGCAAAACACCGTCCACGGTGCTCGTCAGCTCGCGCTGGAGTTTTTCCGCGCGAGTGGTATCCTTGTCCTCCACCGAGATCATGATGGCGGAGGAAATGCTGTCGAGATAGCCGTTTCGCACGAGGCTGCCCACGATGGCATTCACTGCCACATCGAGCTTTGCGCCCTTGAGGTCTGCGCCGTTGCCCATATCCGCAAGGATAGCCTTCGCGTCCTCGTTGAGCGGGGTGCAGACGAGCACCTTTTCGCTTCGATTCACCTTCAGCTCGATGCTCGGGTTCACGTCCAGCGACACCACGGAGGCCACCGCGTTTGCCCGCTGGTAGAACAGCCCTCCGCCGAGCAGCATCACCGCAAGGCAGGCGGCAATGAGTGATGTCCATCTTCTCTTCGTCGTTTTCTTTGTTGTCATGGGAATTACCGTTCCTTTCCGCTCTTCACAGCGGGAGAGAACGCCGCTCATATCGTCCGGCGCGGTCTTTTCAAGCGCCGCAGCCAGTCTCTGCTCCATTTTTTCATTGGTCATCGGGCGTCATCTCCTTCCAGAAAGCTGCGCATCTTTTTCAATGCTCTGTGATATTTCGACAGGGCGGTGGGAAGCGGAAGCTCCAGCAGCGCCGCGATCTCTCTGTGCTTCATGCCCGTGACCGCGTGGAGCAGCACAATGCGCCGCTCCTCGTCAGCGAGTCTTGCCAATGCGCCTTGCAGCAGCGCGCGCTCGTCGGCGTCCAGTCCGCACTCCTGCGCGGGAATGGCGTCCCATTCCTCCTCGCTGAGCGCGGCATGACGTTCCTCGCGCCGCAGGCGCATCAGGCAGAGATTGCGGCAGAC
>OGJV01000969.1_pt1 | contig 13952 bp, 19 predicted proteins | sample 1572271 | NCBI WGS metagenome assembly OGJV01 (sample SAMEA2582107, study PRJEB24529) | metagenome | biome: Human gut stool | place: China | collected 2011
AAAAAATGTTACAAACTAACAAAAAATAGATAATTAATAATTTTATTTAAAAACATTTGACAAACAAACGCCTATATATTATAATGTATATGTAAGCAATCGGGGCGCGTTAGCTATGCCCCGCCCGCCGTATCGCGGGGCGGTTGCAAGCATTTTCACAAACCTATCACCCACTTTTCACAAAACTATCACAATCGATAGTGGGCGGTAGCATACGCAAAAATCAAAAAGTCCATACATATGGACGGCAAGCAAGCCCCGAAAAACTTGCAAAAGGCAAGCGGGGGGACGTGAGGGCAAAAAAACCCACGGCGCGCAAACGTTCAGCGCGTAACCGCGTAAACAGTCGCGGAAAGGAAACATCATTATGACGAACGAAAAAGACCTTATGAAAGTAGCACAAAAAAACGAATCCGCTATGACCTTTAAAAGTGCGTTTGATACGCTTTTACCCGTTAAGGCAATTGAAACAGAGCGCGACGCGGTAATTATCTATAAGACCGCGTTAGCAATCGGCGATAAGTCCGCTTATAAAGCCTGCAAGGCGTTGGCGCTTGTACGCGAAAAAAAGCTTTTCAAATCGGCGGCGAAATCGTTTAACGAGTGGGCGGAAAAAAACGGCATTTCGAAAAGTGCGGCGAACGCGCGGGCAAAGTTGGGGGTATGGATAGACGAAAATGGAGAAAAAGACATTTTCGCGGACTTGCGCGGGCATAATTTCGACTATGGTACACTGGTTTTACTTTTCGAAAAAACGAAAGGCAACGCGGACACCGTGCGCGAGCTTATAAAGGCGGGGCGTTTGCCTCTTGGCGTAACGGCGGACGATGTGCGCAAGTTGTTCAAGCTTAATCCCGAAGACGAGGTAAACGCGGACGGCGCAACGACCGCCGAAAAGCCCGCAACCGATACGGACGGCGAGCAGACCACCGAAAAACCCGCGAGTGATAAGCCTGAAAAAGGTGTTACGATGACTTTTACATTGTCGCCGGCAACGTGGCGCGCAATTTCGAAAGCAATCAAAGGCGCGGACGATATGGGCGCGCGGATTCTTGCCGACATCATCGAAAAGAATCTTAACAAATAAACAAAAGTTTGCCCCGCTACGGCGGGGCAGCTATTAGCCCTTTTTGTTTACAGTTTAGCATAGTTTTTTATTATGCGTTGTTTAGCACTTAGCAAAGTAGTAAACAAGGGCGAACATTTGTTCGTTTTACAATTTCAGTCCATACATATGGATAGATAGCAAATCAATGTGAATTTGCCGCGACTTTATCCATACATATGGACAAGAAAATTCCCAAGTAGGGTAAAAATTAAAAGGTAGGATTAAAATTATGGCAAGCTTCTCTATTAAAGAATTGATGAAAAAATCGGTACAGTCGGACGAAATCTTCAACGGTAAGCACTTGACTACAAGTGAAATTATCGAGCAGTTTCCGGACGGAATTTTCATCGACGACGTTTACGAATTTTGCAACGCCGACGGCGAATTTATTATCGCCTATGGATTTACAGACGAAGGTGGCGAACGTTATTATGCATATGCAGGCGAAGTTTTAAAGCGAGGGTTTGCTGAAATCGGTGGGGCATACAACAAACCGCTTAACGATTGCCGCGCAGATTTCCGTAAACAAGGCGTTGCAGTTAAGTTGTATAACGATACAACCAAAAAAGGCAGAGGGTTTACGAACGTAATGTACTTGTAAATTCCAAAGTAGGGTAATTTATTAAGGGGTAATCGGTAATTATTTATCGATTACCCTTTTATTTTATCCATACATATGGACAAAAAAGAGGAAACAAAAATGAAAAGAAGAATCGGCAAAAAATACGCACAAGTAAAAAATGAAGTAATTTGGGATAAGATAGTAAAAGAATGTAGGCAAGAAAGAGAAAACGCTGGGATTACGCAAGCAGAAGTAGCGGAAGATTGCGGATGTGCCGCGTGTACAATTTCTCAATGGGAAAGAGGCATTATAAACAACGGATATATTCTTGCGTATTATCTTTTTATTTTGCCCATTGACAACGCAAGACTGCAAGAAGCAGTAGACAAAATTTTGAGGTAGGGTATGAAATTATCAAGTTGGGAAAAATTAATGATTTATATTGAAAAGCAGGAACTTAAAAAATTAAAGAAAGAAAAGAAGCAAGAAAAGAAAGAAGAAAAAAAGCAACGTCGTAAAGAACGTAAAGAAGGTAAATTAAATGTATTATAATATTGATAAAGATTTTTTAGAATCGTTAGTAATAATTGAATTGCAGGAAAGAGAACACGCAAAGCAGTCCATATGTATGGATAAACAAAAACGTAAAGAGGACGAAGAGAATGAGCAAAAATTTACGAAAAAACAAACGATACAAAATCGAAGAAATCCTCGAAATAAAGGAAAAGCACCGATACGGTAGAATGTCAATAAAGACATTAAAGTCACTCGTAAAACAATCAGCAGCTTATGCAGAGGCAAGACGTACAAGAGCTTTAAATGTTTTAAACAAAAAAGGAATAACAATGCCTAATGCTTATCGTCAATATGATGACGAAGAAAAATCTCACGGATATAGAAGTTGGTTAGATGCTAACTTTCAAATATCTGAAGAAGATTTAAAAGGCTCTAAATCAGAAGTTGCAGAGAAATTAAGAGCAAAATTTAGGCAAAATGCGTTCTTTTTGGGTACTACCACATCCACTGTATCGGGGTGGAATAAAACTATTGATAAATATATGAGTAGGATATTAAAAGTAACTAATTTAAGTGAAAATGAACAGAAAATTTTTAGAGATAAATTATCCGATAAAGAATATGCGGATATAATATGGAAGTCCTATAATAGGCTGGACGAAACATTTAAAGATATAACTGTAAAAGGCACAAGTGACCAGCTAATATCGCAAATTATAAGCGTTGTAGGAAATATAAATTCAGCTGATAAGGTTTTTGAGTATTTCAACGATAAATTTAATGAAAGTATCGGAGCTAAAAATCGTCAAGAACTCGAAGAGGCAGACCCCGACATAGATTTAATGGCAAGGGCTTTACAACCGATATACGGGATAAAACCTAAGGGGGGTGGTTTACATATACCTTCAACCAAAGGACATAAAGGGCGTAATAAATAGTTTTGAATTTGATAAATTAAAGGACAATAAAAAAGTATGGTATTATAACGTTCCTGTTTCATTCGATATAGAAGTATCGTCTTTCAAGTCCATACATATGGACAAAAAATGCTGTATGTATATGTGGTCATTTGCAATCTATGATAAAGTAATAATAGGTAGGACTTGGGAAGAATTTATAGAAATGTGTTACGAGCTTTCAGAAGAACTAATGCTCGACGAAAACAATAGACTTGTAATATATGTACACAATTTATCATATGAATTTCAATTTATTCGTAAATGGTTTGAATGGAAATCAGTATTTTCATTAGAAAAAAGAAAACCTATTAAAGCGCTAACTACGAATGGAATAGAGTTTAGGTGCTCTTATTTATTATCAGGGTATGGTCTTGAAAAATTATCAGACCAACTTATTCACCATAATGTAAAAAAATTAGTAGGTAATCTCGATTATAATAAAATACGTACGCCTGAAACATTATTGACAAAAGAAGAATATGATTATTCTGCAAATGATGTTTTAGTAATAACTGCATACATTGAAGAGTTAATTGAACAGTATGGCTCCATAATAAATTTACCATTGACTAAGACAGGGTTTGTAAGAAAATTTATGCGTAATAAATGTTTATATACTGATAGTGCTCATAAAAACGTTGACGAATATAAAAAATATCGTAAACTTATGAGGTCATTGACACTGACTCCACAAATTTATATAAGACTTAAACAAGCTTTTGCAGGGGGGTTTACTCACGCAAATCCTACATATTCGGGTGAAACATTAACCTCAGTAAAATCATTTGATGAAACGTCTGCATATCCTGCTACAATGGTATCAAAAAAATTTCCTATGTCTACATTTGAGCCCTATGAAATGACTATGGCAGAAGAGTTTTATGACGCTTTACAACGTTATTGCTGTTTAATGACTATCCATATGTATGGACTAAAACCAAAGGTATTATTTGAAAATTATATATCAAAATCTCATTGTTTAACTTGTAAAAACCCTGTTGAAAATAACGGAAGAATAGTATCAGCAGACGAAATATCAATAACAATAACAGAGCAAGATTTTATAATTATAATGAATATGTATGAATGGGATGATTTAGTAATAGATGAAATGTATGTAGCACAAAAAGCATATTTACCTAAACCGATAATAGAGGGTGTCTTAGAATTATACGGAAAAAAGACAACTTTAAAAGAAGTTAAAGGTAAAGAGGCAGAATATATGAGAAGTAAGGAAGATATAAATTCAACCTTTGGTATGTGTGTAACTGATATTTGTAGGGATGAAATAATTTATAGTTCAGAATGGTCAAGTGAAAAGCCCGATTTAGAAGAGGCTATAAAATTATATAATAATTCAACAAAAAGATTTTTATATTATGCTTGGGGTGTATGGATAACTGCATATGCAAGAATGAATTTATTTTCGGGTATATTAGAGTTTAAAAATGATTACGTTTATAGTGATACTGATAGTATTAAAGGGCTTAACTACATAAAGCATATGGACTATATAAATAAATATAATGAAAATATAATAAAACAAATAGATACTTGTTTATTGAGTTATGGATTAAACCCCGAATTATCGCGTCCTAAAAATAAATGGGGCAAAGTAAAACAGTTAGGGGTTTGGAATGAAGAAGATTTATATACGAGATTTAAAACATTAGGCGCAAAACGTTATATGACAGAAACAGAAGATGGTATAACAATGACTGTTTCAGGTGTAAATAAGAAAAAAGCAATACCTTATTTATTAAAGAAATATGGTAGTAAAAATATATTTAAAGAATTTAATGATGGTTTATCGATTCCGTCCACATATATGGACGAGGGTGTAGAGAAGTCAGCGACAGGTAAATTAACTCACACCTATATAGACGACGAAATTGTAGGTAAAGTCAAAGATTATCAAGGAAAAGTATCAACTTATCACGAAAAATCGGGTATACATATGGAAGGGGCAGATTACTCACTTTCATTGTCTGATTTGTATGTTGATTATCTATTTGGTATTCGAAATGATTTAATAGCTACGGCATAGTCCATATGTATGGACAAAGGAAAATTAAAATGAAAAGCAAAGTATGCGATTTTATAAAAATATTAGACCATTCAATAAGACAAGATTTGGTTTGCTGCTTTAAGGCAAAAGAGGCTAAAGTAGTAATGAATTTTGATGGTAGAAAGTTTAGAATAATTATGTCTACTTCTGCTATAATAAAAAGTGATGAGGTAAAATCTGAAATTTCAATTGATTATTATTATATTAAGAATATAGTAGAAAATAACGATGATATAATTCCATACGTAAATGCTTTAACCGCACTAATAGTATGTGATACAGTAGGCTATAAAGATAAATATCAAAAAATATACAGGAAGTGTAAGCATTATGGTAAAAAATATTGAAAAGAAAATTGAGTTCTTTATGACAGAGGCAAAACGAAGAGGTTTTATTGTAACAAGGAATCCTTGGGCAATAAAAGTTGAGAAAAAAGATAGTTTTATATTCTGTTTTGTACCTTATGATTTAATTGACGGGTGTAAAACTTATACACAATTACGCTATCTTTTAAATGATACTGAGCACGAAATTGATATGGCATTTTTAAAAGACAAAGAAATTTATAAAGCGAGGGATAAAAATGATTAACGCAGAATGGATAATTAAAGCAGTAGAAATAATAAAAAGCGAACTGTGTGATAAACTTGAAAAAGAGAATATCATTGTTTATCGTTGCGGAAAAATAATTCGGGTTGATATAAAAGGAGAATAAAAATGAAAAATAGAAAATATAGGTTTTTATCAATGGGTGGTTTTGAAATGTTTCAATCGTGGATAAATTCAATAGACCACTATAATTTAGCAAGAGTGTATAATTTATTTGTGCAATTTGTAAAACAATCGTGTAATTTGGACATTGCAATAACAAAACAAAGAGTTTATTTTTATGATAAAATAAATGGAAATCAATATTATATTCAAAAGAAATATATAGTAACGCTATCAATTTGCGAGGAAAAACCTGCATATAAGCCTTCAAAATATTTAATTTCGTCCATATATATGGATAGAAAAAATAATAGGAAATGGATAAATGCCCAAAATCTCATCAAACGTTATTAAAGTTTTAAAGCATTATGATAAACCCGACGAATATTATTCGCCCCTTCCCCTTGCAAAAGGTGATTATCTATACAGAATGTCAATCGGTGAACGGTCGAATGGCAAAACATATGCTTTCGATTTAATCTGCTTGGCTGATTACATTCTTAACGGTAGGCAAATGGCTCTTGTACGTAGGTGGTCAGAAGACTTTGTGGGAAAGCGTGGGCAGCAAATGTTTGACGCATTAGTAAAAAACGGTGTAGTCGAATATTTGACAAAAGGTGAATGGACGGGTATTTATTATTTTTCTTCTCGTTGGTATTTGTGTAAATATGATGAGAAACTTAAAAAGATAATAAAGAAAGACGAGCCATTTTGTTACGGGTTTTCATTAAATGCAGGTGAACACGATAAATCTACTTCATATCCGTTAATAGGTAACATATTCTTTGACGAATTTATCGCAAGAAATGCATATCTTCCCGACGAATTTGTATTATTTATGAACACCATTTCTACTATTGTTCGTGATAGAGGTAATGTAAATATATTTATGTCGGGAAATACAATCAATATGTTTTGCCCATATTTCGTTGAATTTGGTATTAAAGACCATATTAGAAAAATGGAACAGGGAACTATTGAAATTTGTCAATATGCAAATAGCGAAACAACATTAGCTATTGAATATTGTGCAAACAAAGGCGCGGGTAAACAAAGCTCTAAATACTTCGCTTTTGATAATCCGAAGCTCCAAATGATTACAGGGGGTACTTGGGAACTTGAGATATACCCTCACATTCCCGAAGAATACAATGTTCGAGAAGATGTTGACTTTTCTTATTTCATTATTTTTTCTGATATTTATCTTCAATGTGATATAGTTATTAAAAATAATAGAATATTTACATATATTCATAGAAAAACTACGCCTATCAAGGATGAGGAATATGACATAGTTTATACTCAAGAATATAAACCTCAGCCTAATTTTAAGCGAAAGATAAATAAACCACACGACGATGTAGAGAAATACATATGGTGGTTTTTCGCAAATGATAAAGTATTTTATCAAGATAATGAAGTAGGTGAAGTTGTAAGAAATTATTTGGAATGGTGCAGAACAGACACTGCAATGTAATAGAAAAACCCTGAGAGAAATCTCAGGGTTTTATTTTGTCCATATGTATGGATAGATTATAAAATTACACCGCTCAGTAATAAACTTTCGATTTCAGCAATTTCTTCAGAAGTTGCATTTGTGAAACCTGTCATATGAACGTTGGCACATTTTGTATAACCTTTTGTTTTAAGAGTTGATAAAGGAACTGTAAGATTACACAAACCACCATACAATTCATAATAATTTGTGGGAATTTGCAAATTAGGTTCAACTACTCTTACATAAATTTCACCATAATCGTAACAATTCATTGCAGTAGTAGAAGAAGAATCCACCTGTCCATTTACAGATAATAACGGTAGTATTTCACTTAAGGCAGAACTTGCAAAATCGATTCCACTTGACGCTAAATCTTTACCATAAGATTCACGATAAGTGTTCATTCGTTGATTATATTTTGCAGAGCCTACCTTTAATCGCCTGTCCTGTGTAGACTTAAACGCTTTTTTAGTAGCAGCAGATACACTACCGCCTAACGCACCTATAGCTCCACCTGTAACTCCACCGCTTAGTAAAGATAATGCTGTAGTTATACCAAACATAGCAATTCCTTGATTTTTAGCATTTTTATCCGTAGAGCCAAGGAATATATCAGAACCTACTTTAAAATATTGAGAAGTGTATATTACATATCGCTTATCAATATCATCGATATATTTATAATTTACATCATTATCATATTTATATTTAAGATATTTTGTAGAAATAATATATTGACCTTCACAAGTATTTGGATTTATAATTAAATATAAATATCCAACAAAAGAACTTATATTAGTTTTATATTTATATATTAACTGATTATCAAGTTCAACTTCCCCTATGAAAGGTAACATTATAGTGGTGGTACTTAATAAAAATCTAAAATCACTGCTAAAATGTATATGTATTGTAGTGCCTGCTACTAAATGATCTGTAGGTGAAGCCATTAAAGCAGTTGAGATAGCTTCATTAGAAACAGGATACTCTTTAGCCATAAATTGTATTTTATTTTGATTCTCATATGTTCTCATACTATCTTTAAAAATTTGTATAGGTAGATACGTTAAAGAGTATATATTTTGAGAAAAATCAGTAAACCAACTTCCTAAAGATGACCAAAATTCGGGAGCTGTAATATCCTTAATCATTGTTTTAAAATAATTCGGAGAAATGTAATATACTCTATTTGAAGAAACTAATCCATTTCTGTGATTATCCTTAGTTGCATTTTCGGTAACATTACTAAATACTTGCATAGCAATACACCCATTAGAATATATATCAGCAGTATCATATACTCCGCTAAAAAATCTCTTAGCAGGGTCGTCGAAAGCAGGCATTTCAGTTAAAGGGTCGTAGGGAATTATTTCTTTATTATCAGAGAACTTACACCATATTAAAGATTTACAAGTAAAATAATCAATATTAGGATAAGCAGTAGCAGGTATAGAAGTATCAATAATGTCGTGGTCAAATTGCTGAGCTTGTCTTGTAACCAACGGAACAAGATTATAAATTTCTTCCTTAAAACTCATAAGCACATCTTCGTCCATATATATGGACAGAATATTATTCATACCTACTTCCTTTCGAGAAATGAAATAATAACGATTAAATAAAGCAATATAAGCATAATTTGAATTAAAATACAAATTGAATGTTTCTCTATCATTAAAGGCTAAATCAATAACAGGTGCAGTAATATCCTGCACCTGCTTGAAATAGCCTGTAACCGTTGCTTTTTCTACTAAGGTCTTTTCAACCATTGTAGGCTCGCTTGCGGTTTGATAGAGTTTAATCTCTACAGGTGTCATTTATTCAATTCCTGCCTGTATGCTTTTCTGATAGCAAGAATTCCTGCATATTGTAACATTAACTCTTGCTTAAGGCTTTCGTTTCCTTCAGCCATTGCCTCGGAAATTTTGAGAACAACATAATCCGTATCTTGTAAATACTTCTTATACTCTGCAATCTTTCTTGCTTTCTCTTGCGCCGCTTTTTCTTCTGCCGTAGGTTCTTTTGGCTTTGTAAATTCTTTGAATTCCCTCTCAGTGATTTGAATATAATTTTCATCAATAAGTGGCGATTTAAGATTGAGAAAGCCTGTGTTATTTTTTGACTTGTAGTAAAATCTTTCCATATTATTGCTCCTTTAAAGTTCTGTTACGTTGTATACGTCTGCTTGTGATACTGATAATGTAATAGGATTCGGACTTTCGAGGTCGATTGAAGCACCCCAAGACGGAGAGCTGCTTGTTGGTCCCAACTGAGCGCTCAGTCCTAGGGGGTTGTATTGAGAAATAGAGGTAACAGTCGGAAAAAAAGTTATACAACAATTATTATTTGTCAAATTTTCGTATATCCATTCATCAGTTACTTGTGTCGGACTCGTATGATAAAATGCTAGCAAAGATTGATTTTTTACACTAGCAAAATAAAGAGAGTGCAAATACAACTTCCCACTACAAGCATCTGTAGGAACAACCGTTGTAACAATCACAAAGCTCTTTGCGCTTACTGTAATTGTCAGTGTCTTGATTGTTGCTTTACTATTCTCAATACCTACGTGGGAATAGGTATAAAAACCACTCTCATGCCCGGGGTCGTTAAGATAATATAATTCTTTATCATTAACCATTTCAATATAATTTAAATCACTTTTCTGTAAAATAGCAAGCTGTTCGTCTGTAATATTCCCATTAGTAGCTCCTTTAGGGGCATTTATAGGAACTTTTACACTATCCGAAGAATGTTGCTCGACAAACTCCTGTAATCCCTCAACTTGGTCTGTACTTGTTTTAGGATACAAATCAGTGTTAGGCTGATTATCGGGATGTAACGTTGTCTTTTTTATTTCGTTCATTTTAACTCCTTTGTCCATATATATGGACTAAATAAGGGAGCTACTCTCATAGCTCCCTGCCGTCTTAAGCCACGAAGAACACAATCGCGTTTTCGTCATAGTCGTTGAAATACCGTGCAAACTGTTTGTACCAGTAATTACGGAAATCACCGTGTCCATTGTAATGGTTCGTAACTTTGGACTTGTAGTTGTTGATACCGAGGGCGTCGTTATCAAAGAACACACCGAGAACACCCGTAACTTCTGTTTCGACGATTGCTGGAGCTACCGTTGCGATGTCGTCGTCTTTCGCAAACACTTTCGAAGATACGTGTACCGTACTCGTGGAAGAGAATCCGTAGTCCGTACCAGTGCCCTGCCAAAAGTTGATTGTTTCGTATTTCGGCATAGCCACAAGTTCTTTGTGGAAGGTGTCGGACTGAAGATAAATTTTCGCTGCCTCTGCGAACTCTTCAAGAAGTACAAAGTGCTGCATTTCGGTAGGCGTGAAACGCTCTTTCTGACCGATATTGAAAAGGGTGGAAATGTCGCGAACACGCCCCAAACGAAGTTTCATTTGATAGCAAGCAAACTTCAAGAAATCGAGGCTGCTAAGACAGGTTTCCGGAGTAAGCTTCTTGTCGGGGTCATTTCCTTTGTCGCGGTACAAAGCAAGAAGATTGACTGCCCGAACGCCCGAAGTTTCGTCGAAAGTATACTTTTTAGTTGAGGCGGAATACTTATCGGAAAATTCACGATAAACGGTGGCGGCAATCATATTGTTGATAACCGCACGAGTCAGTCCTGCTCCGCGAAGAACAAGCGAATTTTTAATCTTCGTCTGAATCATCGAGAAGAAACCGTTAAGCTGTTCTGCCGAATTGAAGCTTTCTTTGACCTGTTCCTCGGTAATCGAGAAAGGAACTTCGTACGTCGTCGCGTCGTTGAAGAATTTACTGCGAACTCCGGTAGGCGGTGTGAATAAATCTTGGTCGACCGGTTTTCCTGCTTTTGCATCACCGCTATTCTTTGCGTACTTATAAAGCTCCCATTCGGGGTTTTCCTGTGCTTCGAACATATCGCAGTCAACTTTCTGCAAAATCGAACCGAATTCCCAACCACTCTTTTCAACGGAAGGAAGAATCGGAGTGTACTGACGATTGACAAAGATAACACGACCTACTTTGTCAATCAGCTTTTTTACATAGTTGTCTACGTCGGTCGTTTCGAAAATCTTCGAACCGATGTCCACCACGTTGCTGAGGTCTTCAGCAACAACTGCCGTTTCGCCGAGAAACTCTTTTGCCATTGCGTTTGTAATTTCAAATACTTGTTTTACGTCCATTTAATTGCTCCTTTTGTCCATATGTATGGACTGTTATTTTTTTGCGTTTACAGTTTTCGAGAACTTAATAAGTTTCTCTACAATATTGCGTACGGTATCCTCGTCGTAAGTAATTCCGCGAGTTAAGCAGAAGTTCTGCACTTTAGTTAAAACATCTTCCAACTTGTTTGCGGAAAATTTCGTCCCATATGCGGTAAAATTATTGTAAAGCTCTTCGGCTTTCTGCATATTAGACATCACACTGTCAATAACTTCAACAATGTCGGGGGTTGCACCTGCTTTCTTCTTTTTCACAATCATTCGAACCGTAACGAAGATTGCGTAAAGAATAGACAGGCACGTACAGATTACGTAGATGTAGGTCTTTAACTTTTCCATACCTATCACTCCTTTAATAAAAATTCCTTGTCAAAATGCTGTCCAAATCATCGAAAATAATGTCAATGATTTGATTCTTTCGAAGATTTATTTCCTCTTCGATAAGTTGTTGATTCGTTATATTCCCTATATTCCCTTTCCGTGTCGCTTTTCTTGTATGAGCGCCATTACGCTTATAATTACTTTTATCAGTATAGTTAAGGCTTTCACTATTAGTAGAAGTGGGGACTGGTTTCTGTTGAACATCATTACCGTTTTCGTCCTTTTCAAAATTTACATTAAAGGGAAAAACACTATTATCCTCAGTGGTCGAATGATTATCGGTTGAATTTACAGTATCACTTCCTAAGAAATCTTGTGTTATATTATCATCTAATTCAGTATGAAATGGTGATAAAATATCATATTCTTGCTGAATTTGCTCTAAAGCTTTAATCAGTTGTTTCCACTTAACTCTGTAACGGACACGAATAACATCGTTTAATGTTTTACGATTAAATCTTTCAACGAATTCACCCCAAGTTATTTTAGTGTTATTATCATATACATACTTATAATCATTATCAATAACATAACCGCTTAATAACGCTATAAGCATAGGCGATAAGCGTTTGCTATAAGATTTATTATAAATATAATCAATTCCTACTGAAGCCCATTCGTCATCATTTTTAAGAATTACACTTAATATTTCATTCAATTCCGTATCAGCTTTCATATCAGTAAAGACATTTTGAGTAAATGGTGTAGGATATAAATCACTTATCCTCGTTATTTCCACTATCATTATCTTTACCCCCATTATCTTCTTCGGAATTTTTATCCATATGTATGGACGCTTTTTCAAGCTCTAACGATAGCTGCTCGGCTTGTTCTTGAGTTTTCCAAGAACTATCAAATTCAGTGCTCCATTTTACACCAAACATTTTATTTACTTTATCATCCCCGATTTGACGTTGTTCGAGCATATCGTCGACAAAAGGACGAAGAGCACTTTCGTTTAACTGTGCCTCATTAGAATTTATACTTTCACGTTTCATATTATAGTTAGCCTGTAAACCTAACTCATTAAAAAGTGATGCCTTAATATATTGCTGGTCTTCGATTAAATCAGTTAAAGGTTGATGAGAATGAGTATCACCAAAAGGAATAGTATCTATAACTTTATAAATACCACCTTTATTTACAATAGCTGATATATCCCCTTTCTTCAATGATTTTATAAAATCTTCGACGTCCTGTTTCTGCTTTTCATCCCCAACTTTAAAAATATTCATTGCACGAGAATTTATCGTAAGTATATTTTTTGAAATAACGTTTTCAGCCAAGAGGGTGGCGTAATACCTGCATATTTCATACAACCCCATATACCTGCTATCGTTAGGAATAACAACACAATCTTTTCCAACCGTGTATTCTTTTTGGATAAGATACGGGTTAGAAACAATAACAGTTTTAGGCATATAATTATAATCCAAAGCCCCGCCAAGAGCACCCCAAGTCTGATAAAGCCCACTTTCCACGCCGCTTGCAGCACCGCTTTCACCTTTCTTCACCTCGATTACGATAGTATATCCACGTTGAATTTGCCCTTCTAAAATTCTCTTTGGAATTGTATCAGGCAATCCATTGTGTTTGAACATTGCTTGTGTTCGGGTAAGCATTGTAGACATAAATTGAGAAACGAGCTTTTCTTTGCTCATTTCATACGGTGTTGCGTTGTAAATGCCCAACCCTGTAAATACGTCGTTACCGTACCCCTCGTAAACAACTTTCTTTGCCATTTATCACCTTTCCTTTATCCATATATATGGACAACTCGCGATGCTGCCCATACGTATGGATTGAATATTGACGCGAATACCCGCAAAAATAGCGCGCCACGATAGAGCCGCCACGGGTGCGCACTCTTATCTTTTACACTTATATTATAGCATATTTTAAAAAGTTTGTCAAGCGTTT